>Ga0268281_1000008_pt1 | contig 216848 bp, 187 predicted proteins | sample saktaG_10_FD_190134 | JGI IMG/M metagenome (GOLD analysis project Ga0268281, IMG submission 190134) | Saline water microbial communities from Sakinaw Lake, British Columbia, Canada - sak_2011_5_24_50m | ecosystem: Environmental > Aquatic > Non-marine Saline and Alkaline > Saline ...
AGTCGCTCTTGTTGCAGTCGCACATAAATTACTACGTCATATCTTTGCTATCGTTAAATATGATAGAGAATGGGACCCTCAATATGCAAAATAAGTTGACTTCGAAACACAGTACATTCCTGAGAAAGAGGAAATCCGGTATTTTCGTATTCTCTGCATAACCCAAGTCCAGTTTAGAAAAAACTTGTTATATATGAGAAATTATTGAAACTATTCTAATACTGGAAAAATTATTAATGATGGGGTTTAAAAAACCTAAACTCGACTCGGGTTAGGACTGGTGGGAATCAGCCCTACCGATAACTCACCTGAAAAATTTCTTTTGTGAATAAATCGATCGCACTCAATTTCTTGAAATATCCCGCTCCTGTATCTATACCAATTTTATCATCTGTAATAAGCACTCTGCGCTGTGGAGTATGCCCGAACACAACTATCTTATCTAATCCGTCAGCTGACGGATAATAAATGAACTGATGCCGGATCCATAAAAGTGTCTCTCTGCTCTGTTCATCAAAAGGAACTCCGGGCATCAATCCGGCGTGAACAAAATAATAATTCTCTGTTTCAAAAAATATCTTCGTGTCCTTTATAAATTCCAAATGCTCTTCTGGAATGAGATGTTCCAAATCGTCGATCGTTGAACCGGCACCTCCGTATGAGAGCGCAGTAAATTCTCCGCCATTTCGTTCATAATACGAGCCGTAAATTGCTTCCTTATCCAGCCCCAGATGATCCAGAAGCATATCCTCGTGATTTCCACGAAGAAAAACCGATTTATATTCCTTTTTAAAATTTATCAGATAGTCAACGACTTCGCGGCTTTTTCTCCCTCTATCGATATAATCTCCGATAAAGACAAAGAAATCCTTATCTGTAGGATCGATCTTTCCCATCAACTCTTGCAGCATATCGAACTGTCCGTGTATATCGCCAACTGCGATCAGACGTTTGTAGTCTCTCTCCTTCATTTTAGAATTTGAATTCTACCCAAATATTAATAGCTGTAGTTGTGGTAGAAGTTCCTTCTTTCACGTCTTTTTGGGCTTCGTAACGGGCTGTGAGTCCTGCATTGATGTCTCTACTGAAGTTGTAAGTTACCCTGGGCTCAACCTTAAAAGTATTTTTATTTACAGTTGGTTCCCATTTCTGCATAGATGTATTGGTATATTTTGACTGATTGGAAGTATAACTAATATCGAGGTCAATATCGGTTTTATTCGTTATTTTCAGACTTCCAAGCAGAGGAATTTTCACTCCTTTTGCAGACTGGAATGTATAGCGGAAAGTTGTGCTGACGCTCGCTTCATCAGTTCTTGTTTCCTTATTATTTTCAATATAACTTATCTGGTTACTGAAGTTATAATTAAAACCAAGATTTGCATTTATCTTATTGAATAGCTTGGTATTGAAAGAGATAAGCGGACTGAACTGGAACTTCTCTGTAGAGCTCTCCGGTGTATCCCAGAATCCTGACCCTGTATTAGATATCATGCGGGAAAAACTCGTTGAGAGCCGGCTATTACTGAGAAAATTTGCATTCAGGAAATCATCAATTCCATTGAAGCCAAGAACGAGCCCAGGCAGAGTTATCGACTCTGTTTTTGTCTTGTTGCCGGAATTTTGATTCAGGCCGATGCTGTATTTTGCACTTACTTCTGCGCTTATGAACTTCGTTAGTTCAAAGCTGGTTCGTGTGTTGGCAGAAAAGGCATCTACCTGACCTGTTGATTGTATCTGCCCGAATGTGAGGTCGCGTAATCCAAGCTGATAATAGAGATCAGGCAGCGAATCGGGAGGTGCATAGTATTTTGTCCTGTATGTATTTGAATAACTAAGATCCACTGAACCGATCTTGTGTACACAGAAGCCAACAGCTTTTGTAGCGTACATTGCAATCTTTTTAAATCCAAATGACGATGTTTTCTCTTCTATTATTATTTCTTCTTCACCTTCAGGTGTTTCTACTTCTATATCCACAGAATCGACAATCTCTTCTATTTCTTCATTTTTCGGTTCTTCCCCGCTTCTCTCCTGTTCTTCAAGTTCCTTTTGTTTCTCTTTATCTTCCAGCTCTATTTCATCGATCTCCTCAATTTCCTTTTCTGTCTCCTCTTCGATCAATTCCCCTTGTGGCGTAACTTTTTCTTCTTTCACCACCTCATCTATCTCAATGAGTTGCATAATATATTCACCATACTTGTCGAATTTCAGTGTGATATTTGCGGAAGCTCTACGTTCATTTTCAACTTCATATTGTATGCTCAATGTATCATGATCAAGGGTTTCTCTACGGTTTTGTTTATACAAGGTTTTATACTGCGTGTTGAAATTTAACTTTTTCATATAGTCAGGCATATATTTCAGGGTCACATCTTGATTTCTGGCAGTTTCCACACCGATATTCAGTTTTCCTACCTTATTTTTCTTTCCAAGATCACGGGTCATGTTCAGCAAATAATCAGTATTGAGATCTGTGAACAACTCATAATCCACAGTAAGTTTAGGATTCAGGGTGTGTTCCGGCACCTTATCATCTTTTATGAAAAGTGTATCCTGGCTCAGCTTGGTCCATGAATTGTACCTTGTATAGTTATAATTAGTATTGATGGTGATCTTCTGGGGAAGGAAGTACACATTGAATTTTTCAAAAATTTTGATATCATGAGTATTTTTAGCGAAATTCAATGCATAATTCAATGTTCCTGTATATTTGTAAGTAGTGTCCCGTTTTGTAGGCGAAAGGATATTGTTATTCTGAACTGATGCTGCGATATAAGTGTTATCGAGAAGAACCTTTGCAAAGAAATTTGTTGATTTTTTACTTTTCCGCAGCGAGATCGATACTTCTTTTGATTCGTTAAGAGTTTTGTATTTGTTCTTTTCTTCTGGAGTTATGAGCTTGATGTCCGAACTCGGCTGGAATCGCGGCTTGCTTTCACTGAACGTGTAATCGAATTTCAATGGAATATTGAAGCCCCATTCATCGGGCATAAATTTATGAAGATAAAAATTATTCCTTAGAGCATAGGAATAACTGTCCGAACCGCTGCCCGAACGCTTGCCAAGTGAATAGAAATTCGGGGTTTTCCTTTCAAAATTGATCCATACATCGGCAAAATCCGCAATTTTTGTATCCAGCGTTAATCGTGCTGCCATACCCATCTCGCTGTAGGGATCGCTCACACGGATATCATCAAAGAAAATGCGACCGCTGAATGTAGTTTCCATGCTGTCGGGGCGAATTAGTCCAACTGCTACCTGCTTGATATATCCAAGAGAGGGATTACCCACGATCCTCAAACAGGCAGTAGTATCTTGCACATCACTTTTTTTCAGATCGGTAAATTCTGTAAAATCAATAGTGATATCCTGCCAGCGGCTCTCTGTCATTTTTAAGTCAATATCATCATACACCTGTACGGACTGACGATACTCGTAGTAGTTTAAAGTATCTTCACCAAGGCGGAAAATAATTGTTTCATTATCCGATGCATTTAGTGGTGGTCCTGTAGCATGCTGTGCATAGACCCATAATTTCACTTTGCTGTAATTGAGCAGGTCTAATTTTTCGGAGAAATTTTCCTTTGCATAGATATATCTATCCGGTTCAAGATTTTGGATTTTCAATACGAGGGATTGCTCGATCTCTTTTTCTTTATCATCATCACCTGTCAATGAGCCGGGAGGTGGAGTGTAATCAAGATTATTGGAGTTATTTTCAGTTGCCACCTCGAACGCTTCATCGGGTTGAAGGTCTGCAGGTTTGTGCAAAGTTGTATCCATAATAGCAGAAGCAGTCCATTTGTTACCAACCAGCTCGAAGGTTTCGATATCAATAACCAGATCGTCCGATGATTCTGTCTTCATCCACAAACGAGCACTTTGAATATAGCCCCAAGAAGGATTTAGAGTATCAGTAGGGTGAAAATATGTCGAATCCTGCAAAGGAATGCGGATGAATTTCCAATCATTATATTCTGAAATGAGAATTTCGGGATCTACGTTTGTGAGGTCTATAGCATATTGAAAATAATTATTTTTTGTGTCGAGCACAAAGTTTCTATTCAAGTCCTCAGTATCCAGACGTCCGTTGACTTCATCACCGTTTATTCCACTGTAATTTGATGATCCTGCAGTATAATTATAATCATCATTTCCATCGTCGATTCCGGGCTCGTCATCTTCATCATGATTTTTGGGAGGTACCGGGTCTGTGCCAGGTACATTATCAAGTCCTACGTCTTCCCCCACATCGAGCACACCATCCTGATTGAGATCCTCATAGTTCAGAATGCCATTCGGATGAGTGATCGGATAATAGTCCTCGCTCATGGTACCAAGGTTGATAAAGAGCGTGTCACCAAGCTCCGCATCTTTTGCTTTCAGTGTTAGTTCGAGATATCGTTTTTTCTCGAAATCCTCAGCAGTTCTGCCAAAACTTTTCATGATACCAGCCCAGTTGGGTAGCTGTGATATGGGCTTTAGCTTGCATTCCAGCACAGAGACATACTCCCTTCCTTCATCGGTTGGAAGATCGGGATAGATGTCTTTTTTCTGGAATACATTATGTGGATTATACCAGCTCAGATCACCTCTGGAAATAAGGGTAACAAGTGTATCTGCCATAAGAGAATCGATTCCGATAGGATAACTGGCAAAATCATATTCTGAACGGCTAATACCAATAGAAAATTTCTCATTGATCGCTTCCATATCATCGATGTATGCTTCCTTGTTATCAGTGGCATTAGGATCAGGAATGTTCATCGCCACTTCACCGGAAAGTGACACTGTTGATTTGTCATTGGTCCTCACCATGGGTATCATATTTACGAGATCAGTCACAAATGGAAGATCCGCTTTCACAGAGCCATCGATGTCTCCAACAAATATCTTAGTTGGCTCGCTTCCAACCTTTACATGCTTTTTGCTGGAAGCTCCTCCTTCATACATGAAAGTCGCTCCGATCTTTGCATTATTATTAAATTCATAATCTGCCCGAAGACCGAACATGCTCTTCTTGTCCATACTGAAGAAGGGCTCGTACTCGAAATCCACTTTTACATCAGCGTTGGGATCGCTGGCAGCATCGCCCTTGAGCCGCACTGTGCCGCCAAAATAATCAATATCGTAATCGGTTCCCTTTTTCATCAGCACACCGTCAACATAAACCTTTTCACTTCCTTCGATGATATTGATGTGTCCCAGGTTTATCGTGCTGCCGACTGTGTTTGATTTCACACTTATGTAAAAGGGATTATAATCTTCTACCTTTGGATCGCGCTCATTATAGACCATTGGATTACCGAGTGTGCTGTCGTATTCCGAGAACCAGTATTGTTGGAATGGCTCCCACATATCGAAGACAGCAAGTCCTTTCTCCAGATCAATGGTTTCATCGCTTCCGTTCACAATGCCGTCCCCGTTAGTGTCGAGATTCAGTATATCAATAAATTTATTAAGCACATTGTTAGAGTCTAAAATGCTGTATTCTGCTTCTCCTCCTGCTCCAGGCGGATAGTAAAAGATCTTTACTTCAAAACCCTGGGAATCGATATTCTTACCACCAAGACTGTAAATATTTTTGAATTGATAACCCCACTTTGCAGCAGGTAAATCATCTGTGTAATAATCCTTTTTGATCATTTTAACGGTTGGAACTCCATCTACATAACTGCCCCACTTCTTTCCAGACACCTCCTCATAGATGACACCAATGGCATAGTCATCTGAAATACCAACTCCGAATTGGATCATATATGGTGAGTTAATATAGTCTATAAAAAATTCATTTATAGGATCTGTGAGCTTATAAAATCTATATTCATTAGTATGATCAAGATCATAACCCGTTATATTCGTCGGATCAGTACGTCCGTCATCAATGAAGATTTCCACGGAACCTACTTTGGGCATTTTCTTGGAAAGATAACTCCATTGGGTCATAGGCAGTGTGTCCGGATTAACAGGCACACTAAGAGAATCTACAAACAAATTCTCGGGTTCATCAAACAAAAAATATTTATTCCTTACAAAGTTTTTGTCCATATACTCTGTTTCCTGTTGGACTGCATTCCCTGTGGCAGATGCCGATGCCTGTTTCCCTTCCTGCTGGCTAATAATAGTAGTGAGTTTGAGCTTTCCGAATTCAAATACACCCTTGATGCCAAACAGGTTTTCAGAAGAAGCTGAGTAGCTGATAAATTGCGAGCCCGAAAGTGAGAGCCGTGTATCTCCTGCTTCGATCAGTTTGATGGGATCATCTTCATCACCTACATATTTTATGCTGATCTTATTTTTCTCAAAGATAGATGCATCAGAAGTTTGTTTTACATCGACCTTTATCTTTTTACCGATAGTTCCGCTGATGCCAAGATTCAGCTTTTGTTCCATTTTAAGGTCTGGGAAAAACCCTTTATTTGAGCTTTCGGTTACTCTTTCCGGTTTACGTTTTGTTGATGATCCACCAATAGTTATCTTTTGAGAACCGGTCACTTTAAGCCGACCGATATTATCACCAAAGAAGCGGCGCATTGCTTTGGGCATTTTTATCTTAGGAAATTCAATATCCGGAATAATCCCCTGCACCTGCTTATTCTGAATGCGAAGCTGTTCTGCCTGCTCAATATCCTTATAAAGATACTCATAAAGCTGCTCATGGAAGCGAACGTTCACATAGTTTTCCAAGCCCAATGCAAAAGGTGCATGGATACGGGCTCCTCCAAAAGAGCTTCGAACCAGTACCCTATTCTTTCTGATATCAATTTCATCCGAGTGTTCATAGAGTTTGGAATTCACAAAATATTTATTGAATTTCTGGTGGGGGAATGCTTCTTTCTTGAGGTATTCTACTACCTCTGTGGAGTCCTCTTTTGCCATAAGAGGCATAGAAATTGTATGATGGAACAAGCTTGGAAATGAAGATATTTTTTGAGGATGATTTTTTTTCTTTTGTATAACTGTTTTTGTTGTATCTTTTTGTTTCTCGTGCTCCTCGGTAAGATTTAAAGTATCAGCAAAAGGAATTGTATCAATAATACCGAGTTCCGGCTTTTCAATAAACAGGGTGTCAGTAACAATGAGAAGCGTATCTTTAGTCGTTTTACCGGTGCTATCTGTGACCTCAACTGTTTGCTTGCTTACCTTCTCCTCACCTTTTTCGATGATGGTCTCTGCCTGTATCGCATTATGCTGCAGAAGTGTATAACCTGCTGCAACTAAAAACAGGATGCTGATAAAGAAAACAGATCTAATCTTCATACCTATTAAACTTATAACTATCCTTAAATATATTTATTCAATTATTTACAGAGTTTATCCGTCAACCGGCGGATTGCTCGCCATAAGCGAAATTTCGATAGTATCAAAGTATATAGGCAGTCTTCCTCTTTTGATTGCCAAAATGTAGAGCCATTCCCTTCATGGTCAACATTTTATTCATTCCAAATATATTGCATTTGATCTTTTTCATAGGAAGCTCTTGTATGCGTGAAGTCATTTTTATCGTCAAGAAATTGATGATTGTTGACAAAACATCACTCAAAAATAGTCTGCTAACATCAAATTTTGGGAGGTACTATGCGGCTGCTTATTCAGCGTGTGAACTATGCTTCTGTCTCTGTGGAAGGTACACTTATTTCAAAAATAGGAAAAGGATTGCTCATCTTTCTTGGAGTTGGGCACAATGATACTGAATCCCATGCGGACTTTCTTGCGAAAAAGTCAATGAACCTGCGCATATTTGAGGATGATGAAGGAAAGATGAATCTCAGTGTGAAGGATATTTGTGGAGAAATTCTGCTGATCTCGCAATTCACCTTGTATGCTGACACAAAAAAAGGGAACCGCCCCGGCTTTTCCGACTCCGCTCCTCCAGAAAAAGCAGAAGCACTGTATGAGTATTTTGGTGCGTGCCTGAATAAACTTGGAGTTCCAACAAAAATGGGGAAATTCGGCTCTCTTATGAAGATCGACCTTCTGAATTTCGGACCAGCAACATTCCTTTTGGAGAGAGAATAAGCTTCAAAACAATCCAGCAGACCCAAAATCTTGACACGCTTTACACCATCAGGAAATTTCCCCCTCAACATGAATAATAACTCCTATCTCTATGAAATTGGAACAGAAGAATTACCGGCTTCTTACATACGACCCGCTATTACATTTCTACAGAAATATTTTTCCACTCGCTTGCAGGAAGCGCAGCTTGCTTTTGATACGATTCGGCCATATTCGACTCCTCGCAGATTATGCATAATGGTAACTGGACTTCGCGCTGCTCAGGCAGATTCCTCCGAAGAAATTGTTGGACCTCCCAAACGTATTGCTTATGATGAAAATGGCAATTTGAACAAGGTGGGACAGGGGTTTCTCAACAAACAAAATCTCAAAGAAAAAGATATCATAATAAAAGAACTTCCAAAGGATGAATACCTCAGTGCCATCAAACATATAAAAGGAAAACCAACCAAAGAAATTCTCAGCACGATTTCTGTCGAAGTCATTCCAAAAATACCCTTCCCAAAAAAGATGCACTGGGGAAACGGCACACTTCTTTTTGCGCGTCCCATCCGCTGGATCCTTGCTTTATATAATGACAAACTTCTCGAATTCGAGATCGATGGGATTAAAAGCAACACATACACTTTCGGAAACCGCTTCCAAAAATTACATAATATTATTAATATACCTTTAATTAATAAATATATTCATATATTAATAGAGCACTTTGTCATTGCAGACAGAAATGAGAGAAAGGAACGTATCAAAAAGGAAATTCAACGAGCTGCTGCGACAATCGGTGGCATTCCTGTTGAGAATCCCGAACTGCTCAATACCGTGACCGATCTGGTTGAATATCCCTCTCCAATTGTTGGAACTTTTGACAGAGCATTTTTATCCTTACCTCCAAAAGTTTTTACAACAACTCTTTCAGAAACTCAAAAATCCTTCTCTGTCCAGAACAAAGATAATGAACTCATACCATACTTTATCGTGATCAGTAACAGCAATCCAAAAACAATAAGCAAAGTTCTCTACGGCAATGAGCGGGTTATCAATGCACGACTTAGCGATGCAAAATTCTATTTTGATACGGACAAAAAAATCCCCCTTGCAATACGAGTTGATGAATTAAAGAAGATCACTTTCATAAAAAATCTCGGCACACTTTATGATAAGATCGAAAGAATGAAATCTGTTGGAAAATTGTGCGCTGATGCTCTTTCATATGACAATGACAAGATTGAAAGAGCAGTCCATTTGTGCAAATCCGATCTGACCACACTCATTCTTGGTGAAAAGGAATATACCAAATTGCAGGGCTATATGGGCTGGCAATATGCCTTGAATGACAGGGAAGATGCCGAAGTGGCACAGTCGCTTTTCGAGCAATACCTGCCACGCTTCAAGGACGATATTTTGCCGGAAACAAAAACAGGAACCGTCCTTTCGGTTGTTGATAAGATGGATACGATAGTCGGCTGTTTTTCAATCGGACTGCAACCGAGCGGTACAAGCGATCCACTCGGGATCCGAAGAGCCGGAAATGGCATTATCGCGATCCTCGCAGAACATGATTTGTCTTTGAACCTTGAAAATTTTATTGCAAAAAGTATCGAAACTTATAAAGATACTAAAAAGGAATTGAAAGAAGAAGTCGTTGATTTCTTTATTCAGAGAATACGCATGTATCTTGAAAATTCAGAAATTGATTACGATGTGATAAATGCAGTCATTGAAGCAGATTATACAGACATTCCCGATGTGACGATACGAGCCAAAAGTCTGCAGGAATTCAAACTGCATGAAGATTTCAAGAAGTTCATTATTGGATTTAAAAGGGCATCAAATATACTTGAAGGTTCGGAAAAAATAGTTCCTTTTAATGAAGCACTTTTTGAGGAAAAAGAGGAATCTGAACTCTATAAAAAACTGGCTGAGATCATACCTCATTATGAAACTCATTTTGAAAAGAAAAACTATAATGCCTGCTTTAACGACCTTGTTGCATTGAAGGATTTTATTGATTTATTTTTTGATAATGTGATGGTCATGGTTGAGAATGAAACACTTCGGGAAAACCGCATGGCGCTACTTCGTCTGATCCATTCTACTTTTATGAAAACTGCTGATCTATCAAAAATTGTATATGAATTATAGGCATTGGGAGATACAATGAGCACAACACTTTCCCATCGCGCACGAGCAATCAAACCCTCCCCAACTCTGACTGTTTCTGCCCTTGCCAAAAAGATGAAAGCGGAAGGTCATGATGTCATAAATTTCGGGGTTGGAGAGCCGGATTTCAATACACCTGAATACATTAAAGAAGCTGCGAAAAAGGCGTTGGACGACAATTTCACTCACTATACTGCTGCTGCCGGTATTCCGGAACTGCGGGATGCAATTGTAGAGAAATTCAAAAATGATAATGGGCTTGATTACACTACCGATCAAATCTTCGTTTCTCCAGGCGCGAAAGCTTCGATCATTCACATTCTTCTTGCAATCTGCGATCCCCGCGATGAAGTGCTGATCCCCTCTCCTTATTGGGTGAGCTACACATCACAAGTAGAAATGGTTGACGGACATCCCATTCTGCTTCCCACGAATATGAGCACAAATTTCAAGATCACCGCACTGCAACTCGATGATGCGCTCTCCTCTCTCAGTAATCCGAAAGCACTTATTCTGAATTCACCAAACAACCCAACAGGAAGCGTCTATTCCAAAGAAGACCTGCTTGGCATCGCCGAAGTATGTGTGAAATATGATATTTTTATTATTTCTGATGAAATTTATGAGAAACTCATTTATGATGGCGAAGAGCATGTGTCAATTGCCTCGCTCTCACCGGAAGTAAAGGATATCACAATTGTCATAAACGGCGTTTCCAAAGCTTATGCTATGACCGGCTGGCGTCTCGGATATGCGGCAGGACCGATCGAAGTCATCAAATATGCAAGCCGCATCCAGAGCCACACAACCTCGAATGTGAATTCCATGACGCAGAAAGCAGCGATCACTGCACTTACAGAGGATGACGGAAGTATTGAAAAGATGCGTCAACAGTTTGAGAAACGAAGAAATTTTCTCGTGAAAGAATTGAACAGTATTCCTAATGTGAGATGCACGCTCCCAAAAGGTGCATTTTATGCCATGCCAGACATTTCCTATTATTTACAAAACAATAAAAAGAACATCACCTCTTCCGCAGATCTCTGCACATACATTCTGAAGAATTATTATGTCGCAATAGTTCCCGGCTCAGCTTTTGGAGCAAATAACTATGTCCGTTTTTCCTATGCAAATTCCATGGAAAATATTGAAAAGGGATTGCAGCGCTTTGCTGAAGGACTTCAAAATATTTAACATCATGTCTTTTTTCACAGATGAATTGAAAAAACGAAGACACTATCGTAATAAAGACCTCACTTCGATCTGGAAACTCATTATCAGAATCATACTGTTCATTGTGCTGATCCTGCTTATTCGGTTTTTTTCTACAGGCGGAGTTTCCAAATTCTGGGACTACATTCTTAATGATAAGAACAAACCTGCCACTGTGATAATTGAAGAAACGGATACAGAATAATGAGCTTACTGATCGTTGGTTCCATCGCACTTGATAGTATTGAAAATCATTACGGAAAAGTGCATGATGTTCTTGGTGGTTCCGCAGTTTATTCATCAGTTTCAGCAAGTTTTCTTTATGATAAAGTAGCCATAATCGGGGTGGTTGGTCAGGATTTCCCGAAAGAGCACATAGAGCTTTTGGAAAAGTATGGTGTAAACACTGCAGCTCTGCATTTTGAAAAAGGAAAAACCTTTCGCTGGAGAGGGCGCTACATCAATCTTAATCAAGCGATCACGCTGGAAACCCACTTGAATGTCTTCGAAAATTTCAATCCGATCATTCCTGAAGACCTTAGTGATTCCCCCTTTGTTTTACTTGGAAATATCAATCCGGAAATACAGCTTAATGTGATCGCACAGATGAAAAAACCCAAAATTATTGCTGCTGATACGATGAATTACTGGATTATTAAGAAACTTGATAAACTGATGGAAATGCTTCAGCATATAGACATTCTTTTTATTAATGATGAAGAGATCCGCTTACTCACTCAGGAGCACTATTTATATGATGCCTCACAGAAGATACTCACTTACGGACCAAAGATCGTGGTAGTCAAAAAGGGTGAACACGGCATGATGATCGTGAAAAAGAATTTCTATTTCTTTGCTCCGGGCTATCCGCTCAAAAAGGTTATGGACACGACCGGTGCAGGAGATTGCTTCTCCGGCGGTTTCATGGGTTATCTTGCTTCCAGTAAAACGCTCAATGACAAAACCCTGAAACAGGCAGCCATCATGGGAACGATCACTTCTGCGTTCAATGTCGAGGGATTTAGTTTGAATGCTCTAAAAAAACTTTCTAAAGAAAAAATAATAACACGCTTTAACAAGCTCAAAAAATATACACAGTTTTAATAATGAAAGAAAAAATGGATTACAAAAAAGCAGGCGTTGATATCAGCGCAGGGGAAAAAGCTGTTGATCTGATAAAGCCACTCGCAAAAAGCACCTTTTCACAAAATGTTGTAATGGATATCGGTTCCTTTGGCTCGCTATTCAAACTAGATCTGTCCAAATGGAAGCAACCAATATTGGTCTCAAGTACAGACAGTGTCGGCACAAAAGTACAGGTTGCAAATCTGGCACAAAAATGGGGCACGGTCGGACAGGATATTGTAAATCACTGTGTGAATGATATCCTCACTCAAGGTGCATACCCGCTTTTTTTTCTTGATTATATTGGCATTGGAAAGGTCATTCCTCGGCATGTCGAAGAAATTGTTAAGGGTCTTGCTCTTGCATGTAGGGAAAATGACTGTGCACTTATCGGTGGAGAACTGGCAGAAATGCCGTCTCTTTATCAAAAGGATGATTTTGACCTTGTCGGTACAATTGTGGGCTGTGTTGATGAAGAGAATACAATCTTGGGTAAAACGATTTCTGAAGGAGATATGCTGCTTGGATTTTCTTCAACAGGACTTCACACGAACGGCTACACTCTGGCACGAAAAATCGTGTTTGATCTGCTTAAGCTCAAACCGGATTCTTATATAGATGAATTAGGAAAACCAGTTGCTGAAGCGCTCCTCGCAGTGCACAAATCCTATTATCCGATCCTTAAACCGTTTATTGACCGGCATGTTATTAAAGGACTTACCCATATCACAGGTGGTGGAATACCTGGAAATCTCAAACGCATTATTCCTGATGGAATTTCAGCTATAGTTAAGAAAGATTCGTGGAATATTCCCCCTCTCTTCAAACTTCTTCAGCAGGGCGGGCAAGTTGAAGAAAACGAGATGTACCGAGCATTCAATATGGGAATCGGCATGATCGCTGTAGTCACCGAAAAAAATGCTAATCAAATGCTAAATCAAACCGACGCAAAAGTGATCGGTACTATCATAAAAGGTAAGCAGAAAGTTGTTCTGCAATAATGATGGAAACTTGGCGTTTTATTAATTCCGGTAAACTCAAGCCCCATGAAAACATGGCTATGGACGAGGCAATTTTATTCGGAATTATCAATAAAAATAACCCTCCTGCAATTCGTGTATATGATTGGGACCCGCCGACAGTTTCTTTTGGGTATCATCAAAAGATAAATGAGCATATTCTGCTGGACAAGGTAAAAGAGTATGGTTTTGGACTTGTACGCAGACCGACCGGTGGCAGAGCCGTGCTCCATTATGATGAGGTTACCTATGCAGTTATCTCGCGCATTGATGGAATCCTTGCCGGCTCAGTTCTGGAATCCTATCAAAAAATAGGGAAAGTCCTTCTTGCAACACTTCACGAAATCGGTATTGATGCAACAATGCAGGACAGTATGCCCCCTGAAAAGGAGCAGAAAAACTGGGTTAACCCTTGTTTTACAAGCGCATCAAAATATGAGATAAATTATCGGGGCAGTAAAATAATTGGCAGCGCTCAAATCCGTAAAGGAAATGCCTTTCTTCAGCATGGTTCAATATTATTTAATCATAATCAGGAACTGATGGCAGAACTGATGCCTACTAAAAGTAATAAAGAAAAAGAAACAATAAAAAAATTATTATCACGGAAAACTGTTGCTATTAATGATCTTATTGCGAATTCGCTTACGTTTAATGAGTTTGTAAATATCTTAAAGAGTAATTTCCAAAAGCATTTTGGAATTTCCTTCTCGACAAACGGGGATTTGACCCCCTACGAGAAGCATTTGTACGAAGGTTTCAGAAATAAGTATTATTTTGATGAAATGTAAAATTTTATTGATTTATAAAAAAGTTGACATATGTTTTGACCCACTTGAAATTAGCCACGTGTCTTAGTACCTAAGACTAATTTCTTATGAAGGGAGATGCTATGAAAAGGTACGTATTTGCTTTTACATTCGTTGTGCTTTTTCTCATAGTAGCCGTGCTCCGTGCAGGTACGACAGGTAAACTTGCAGGCCGTGTTACTGATGTAGATTCAGGAGAGCCCGTTATTGGCGCAAATGTGATCATTATTGAGAAACAGATGGGTGCGTCCACAGACGACAGAGGTCGTTTTATGGTAATAAATATTCCTCCCGGCATCTATCAGATCAAAGCATTTAGAATGGGATATCAGGCAGTCACTGTTACGGATGTCAGGATCAATCTTGATTTGACAACTACACTGAACTTTGAACTCAAAAGTACTGATACTCAAATCGAAGGTATCACCGTGAGAGCACAGCAGAAACTTGTTGAAAAGGACATCACCGGTTCAGAGAAGATCATTACCGCTGAAGACATTGAACAAATGCCAGTGCAGTCCATTCAGGAAATCGTTGCTGTTACTGCAGGTGCCGTCGGTTCCGGAGAAAATCTCCATATCAGAGGAGGTCGTTCAGGTGAGGTTGTGTATACTGTTGACGGTATGTCCGTTTCCAATCCTGTCGATCATGGGTTTGGAATGCAGCTCGATATGGACGCTGTAGGAGACATGTCGGTTCAGACAGGTGGCTTTACCGCAGAATTCGGTAATGCACAATCGGCTATTATTAATCTTATTACCAAGTCCGGTGGTCCTGATTATTCAGGTAAATTTGAAGTAAGTTCAGACCACATCTTTGATGAAGGAAATAATGAAGACAATGTCAAATTCTCTTTGGGCGGACCCATTATTCCTGCCGGTTCACAGCATCAAAGAGATAGATTTACTTTCTATTTAAATGCTACCGGTTCATGGACGGATGGTCGATACAAAGATTATTATGCACTCGAGGAAGATAATCCTTTATACGAACCATTGGGACAATTATCTCATTTTAGCTTTGGAGACTCCTTGTACTACTTCAATCAAATCAATTCTCTTACAGAAAAAAGAGACAAAGTATGGTTGTTTGATGTTGGTGATAGGTATGTGAACAACTATCAAGTAAACTTTAAAACAAAATTCCAGGTCAGCCCTACTGTTAAATTAACTGCTGCAGTTCGAGGTGACAGAGAAACCAATCTCCCCTTTGGATACTTAAATAGATTGTCACTTCAATATATGGATCACTGGACTACCGAGCATAATCAATTAGCATTCACCTGGGATCACACACTCTCACCAAAAATGTTCTACACAATCCGTGCAAGCAGATTTGCCACAGATATTGACCTTAATTCCGGTGTGGACAGAGATTGGTATTTTGAAGCACAAAATACTGACTGGAACAGTCCTACCTGGACTGAGGATCCAATCTCAAATAATTTTGGTGTCCACACTCATGGTCAACAAGAAAATGAAATTGTGGAATATCTTGATCAATTCAATGATGCGCAAAATATTCCATTTTTTTCCAATCCGGGAACTCATGCCGGCAATTTCTGGAAGGATCAAACTATTACTTATACACTTCGTAGTGATTTTACATATCAGATCAATGAAATTCACCAGGCAAAAACCGGTCTTGAAATCAAATTTAATGAGATCTATAAAGATCGTCTCAACAATCCCTGGGAAATTGACGATGTGAAACGTCTTCCGAACTATCTATCTCAGGTCACAAAAATAGATACTACTGTGACCCCTTTCGACCAGCCAAACATGGTTGCTTGGGGTACAGATATCTATTGGAAAGATGATTTCATTGATGCAATTAAATTTGCGGGCGGTACTATTGACGGTTATAAAGCATATCCATGGCAGGGCGCCTATTATCTGCAGGATAAAATGGAATGGGAAGGAATGATCGTTAATTTCGGTATGCGTTTTGACTTCTGGTATCTTGGAGAGAAATATCAGGTGAAATGCGATACCACCGGTGAATATGTCGATGCACAGTGGGATAAGGTTACCTATATCATTGATGATGGCAGCGGCGGATTTATGACCAAAACAGAAAATGTTAATAAATTCCAGATAATGGTAAGTCCCCGTTTAGGTGTGTCTCATCCTATCACAGAAAAAGACGTGCTTCACTTTGCATATAACTACCAGAGCCAGCTTCCTCCAATGCAGTATGTGTTCACAAGCGCAACTCCTGAAGCCGGACAGGTTGGCACGAACGTTGGTAATCCAAACCTTAAACCCGAAACCACCATTACGTATGAGGTTGGTGTCGAGCATCAGATGGGTGAGGATTATCTCCTTGACGTAACACTTTTCTACAAGAATATTTACAACCTTGTAAGTGTCCTAGATAATGATTATGCATTACTGCCAGGTGACAGCGCAGAGGTAGGGAGACAATACTGGCTATATATTTCTGAAGATTACGGGAGCGCTCGTGGTGTAGAATTAACCCTTCGTAAACGCTTTAGTAATTTCTGGGGTTTTAATATTGGTTACACCTATTCATGGGCAAATGGACGTAATTCCGGAGCACATGAAGCTCGCGATAACCTTCGCGAATTCCCTCTTACATGGGATATTCGTCATAATGCTTCTGTGAGTTTAGATTTCAGGATTCCTGAAGATGAAGAATTTTATCTCCTTGGTTTAAAGATGCCTGATAAATTCTATACAAGCTTGCTTTGGAGAATTCAATCCGGCGCTCCATACACACCTGTTACACCTGATCCTGACAGTAATGTCCAGTTAGAAACGAACTCAGACAGACTTCCCTGGACAAATTCTGCAGACATGAGGGTCAGCAAGTCATTCAACCTCTTTGGAGATACACAATTCAGTATCTTCGTTAATATATCAAATTTATTTAATACTTTAAATATCAATTATGTAGACGCAAAGACTGGTGAAACACAGGATAAAGGAACCCTGACCTATTGGGATACCTATGATTTGAACCACGACGGTAAAATTGTAGGACCACCGGAGGGTAATGAAGATCCCACTGGCGCTGCAATTTATCTTGCCGGTTTATCTAATCCTAATATTTATTCTGAAGGTCGCAGAATTAGCTTAGGCGTAAGATTTGAATGGTAAAAATCAAGGAGGATATACAAGTGTATACCAATAAGAAATTCAGAATTCTATTCCTGTCATTATTAATTGCTGGCATCTTTGTTGGCAACCTGTGCGCACAGGAAGCAGTGACAGCTGAGGACACAACAGCTATCGTTGACGAAGAAGTTGTCGTAGAGGTTGAAGAAACAGCACAAGTTGGAGGCATCGAAGCCTTTGCGCGAAAAATTGTTGGAAGCGGCTTAGTTGACCTTTTTATCAAGGGTGGATGGGTCATGTACCCAATGCTCATTTTGGTTATCTGGGCATTAGCCACTTCAATTTGGAAAATCATTTCCCTTCGCTATGCCAAAATTTCTGTTCACGATTTCTTAGAGAAGCTTCTCCCCTTAGTGAAAGATAAGAAATTCGATGAAGCAATAGAACTTTGCGCAAAAACCCGTGGTCCTGTTGCCAGCGTTCTTCATGCTGGGTTGCTAAAAGCAGACAAGGGTTCCGACGAAGTAGAAAAAGCAGTCGAACATGCTGCAATCCTCGAAATGTCTTTCCTTGAAAAAGGACTTATTGCTCTTGCCACAACCATTAACCTCGCACCCATGCTTGGTTTCTTGGGAACAGTTGTTGGTATGATCCAGGCATTTGAAGCTATCGCAGCCGCAGGTGAAGTCGAACCTACTATTGTGGCAAGTGGTATCTCAGTTGCTTTGATTACTACCGCTTCAGGTTTGGCTGTTGCTATCCTAATTCAGTTATTCAATAACTTCTTTGTTTCAATTATTGATGGTCTGATCATTGATATGCAGACAGGTTCAGAAAAATTTATCGAAACCTTAATGGAAGCTAAATAACAATGCAAGGAATTGAGTTAGCATGAATATTGTAAAAGCAAAAAAACCACGTCTCAACCCTAAGATTCCGACATCTTCAATGGCTGATGTGGCCTTTCTTTTGCTTGTCTTTTTCCTTGTTACTACAAAATTTGATGTGAAAGAAGGACTTGGCTTGATACTTCCTCCGCACACCGAATCAGGTGGTAAAATAGTAAAGATCAAGCAGGAAAACCTTACAAAGATCAAGGTGAATAGAAGAGGGGATATTGCTGTTGACGATGAGATTGTCACTCCTGCAGAACTTGAACGTATTGTAAACGAGAAAATTGTTGCGAATCCCAAAATGGTATTTGTGCTTGAAGCTGACAGAAGAGCAAAATACGAAATGATGGTGCGTGCACTTGATAGATTGCTCGCTGCCGGCGCACAAACCGTTTCACTTTCTACCAGATAAGAGGTCCTATGGCAAAGATACTAAGAAAAACAAAAGTCGGTTCTGAAATACCTAACGCTTCAATGTCCGATATTGCATTTCTGTTGCTGATATTCTTTATGGTTTCCACCACCTTTGTAAAAGAGAAAGGTCTGAAAGTCAATCTTCCCCGTGCACAAGCCATTCAGAAAATCAACAGACAAAATGCAGCCACTATTTATGTCAGCCGTTCAGGCCTTATATCTATTGATGATTTTGCAACACAGGTCGATCAGATCCAACTCGTAATGCAAAGTAAGCTGGCAGAAAATCCTTCGATTATCACCTGTTTTCGAACTGATAAAGATACTGAGTACGGAATAATGGTAGATGTGATGAACGAGCTTAAAAGGGCAAATGCTTTGAGGATCTCCTTTGAAGCACGGAAATTTAGGTAACGTAACATAAATAAACTAAAGGTTTTATATTATGCAAAATAAATCTGCTAATACTCAGTATGATTGGAAAGACGTAGCGAGTTCTTTTTATGAGAAATCATTATCCCTCGCTCTTCTTTTGCTACTTTTCGCATTTTTGGTGTTCCCAAAAATCGAAGTGAAGCCCTATCAGCATAAAGCAAAAGAGATCCAAACCATTGAGATACCACCTGAAGTGCGACAGAAATTCAAACCTCCGGAAGAAGTAAAACCTATCATTCCATTGACTATCGAAGAAAGTGACATGAGTGATGATGAAGATATCGAAGAGATCGAAACCATCGGACCCACCACTCTCGACCTCACAAAACCACCCCCTGTTTCCAGAGAAGGTACTACTCCAAAATTTGTTGTTCACGAAGAAGCACCTATTCCAATGAAAAAAGTAGAACCCGAATATCCTCAGTTTGCCAAAAATGCAGGTATAGAAGGTACTGTAACTCTTCGAGCAGAGGTTTTTGAGGACGGTAATGTTGGTGCTGTCGAGATTGTTAAAAGTCTGCAATCAGGTCCCGGCGGTCTTGACGAAGCAGCAATTCTGGCAGTCAAACAATGGAAATTTATCCCTGCAAAAAATCAGGGAAAACCTGTCGCAGTCTGGGTAACTTTTCCAATCAAATTTGAACTATAAAATTGTCATATGAAAAATAAAATTTTAATGAATAAAGTAGGAGGTAACATGCGCTCTAAAATTGGTTTCCTGCCTGTTTTTCTGGTAGTACTCCTCATGCTGATGCTCTCAAGTACTTTTCTTTGGGCTCGATCAGTAAATGGTGGCTCCGGCGCAGATAAAAGACTTGATATCTTTCACTATCACGATGTCGGAAATATATGGTTGCGAATAAGTAACTATGGTTTCTTTGGATCCGGTGATGACGTTGTACCACAATGGCCCTCCCTGGAATATCCAGGAGGATCTGGTATTGACTATCTTTATCAGGGTGCTTTGTGGTTCGGTGCTTGTAAACAACGCAGAAATGACTTTGGACAGATGCTGTACTGGCAAGATCAGGGGCACGGAGAAACTGGAATTCAGGACCTGGGTTATGGAAGAGTAATAGATACATTAGTATCAGTGGGATTTGATGGTGATGCCGACATGTATGAATTTCTTCCCGCGTATAACCAGCTTGAAGAAAATGCTCTTGGTGCTAAATATGATCAATTTAATTTAAAGGATAATGTAATAACATCTTCTATTCGAGATCAAAAAACAGGTGTGGATGATGATGGTGACGGTAGGATCGACGAAGATCCTGCAGGTTTTGCATTCCCATTCAGAAATACAATTCCAGACGAATTCAGCATTTTTGAATCCGGCAATAATTTTTGGCATGGCATAGTTGATAGCACACAAATTAGCCCTGCACAAATTGGTGCAAATCTTCCAATTTGGTTTCCCCTTGGATTCTTGAAGCTAGGATATATCGATCAGGATAGTATCTATAATTTTGCTCAAATTCAGGATGATGATGGTGATAATCTCGAAGATGAGGACGGATACCCGGTTTCTGAACAGGATTTTTTGGGCTACTATTATGACTACAGTCCTTTTGGCACTCCAGGTGAAAGAATTTGGGGTGGATGGACATTTGGACAAGGACATACTCCTTTAAATATAAGGGTTCGTCAGGTGAGTTTCCAGTGGAGCTATGAATATATTAAAAACTTGGTTTATGTCGAGTTTGACATCACTAATATGAATCCTATTGACACTCTTTTTGACTGTGCAATGGGTGTATATATGGATAGTGACGTAGGTCCTCAATCATGGAGCGCACAACCACGTTGTAGTGAGGATATAAGCAGCTATGTTCTAGGTGAAGGATATGAGTTTGCCTACACCTATGACGCCGATAAGGACGGAGGTCTCACTACGGGTTACGTTGGTGCACGGGTGTGTACTCCCGATCCAGAACAGTTAAAATTTGCCTGTTGGACATGGAAGGTCGGACAGGGTCCGCATGATGAAGACCCACTCACTCAATCGGGAAGAAACCAAAAATATTGGCTTTTAACCAATAGAAATCCTGATGATAATAAATACAAATCACTTCGTGACGATCCCAGTACTCAACTTAATGACCCCTGTGACACACGATATCTCTTTGGATTCTACGGAGACATGCAAGGTTTCACTGCTCCTTCAGATTCAAGTTGGAACCTTAAACCCGGCGAAACAATGAAAATCGTTATCGCTATATTCCCCGGTGAAGATGTCGAAGAACTCAAGAGAACAGCAGTCTGGTCGAAGACTCTATATGGAACAGCACAAACATTAACAACTGTGGTGGATCCAGACATCTATAAACACTACGAAGCTCCAGGACCACCTGACATTCCGAATATGACGCTCAACCAATCCCAAGATGGCGATACTATATTCGTGTACTGGGATAATAGATCAGAATTCACTGAAGATATTATGACTTTAACAAAAGAATTTTTCGGCTGGCAAGACAAATCTGCTTTATATTTTCTTGATAGCCATATCAGCAAATACCAGGAACAAGTCGCTCAATATGGACCATTCCCGGATGATTTTGTTCCTAAATATGAAGAAGGTCAGCTCATTCAAAACCCAAACGCAAAAGTTAACCCATGGACAGCTAATAGATTGCAACACGATTTTCAGGGCTACACACTTTGGAAAGCTTCCAATTCCGGTGAACAGGATGCCTATATGGAAATGTTCCGCTGTGATAAGATCGATACTCCCCAGGATATGAGAGATTATAACGTATGTATGGATCTTCCTATTGACAGCCTTGAAGTAGATTACGGCGGAGACCTGGGTATTAACAACGGCATCCTTATGAATTACATTGTTGGATCTGACCCAACAGAAGACATTATCTATATTGCAGATAGTACTGTATACTGGACAGATTACTATCATCTTGATTCTCTCTATTCTTTTGTAGAAGTTATGACTGGAGATAAAGTATATGGAATTCCTCTATATAATGTACTGGACAGCGCTGAAGTGGATGTCTCACCCTATAGCCATCTTCCGGAACGTGAAAGAAAGGAGAAAGAATCTCTTTTATTTAAGAATAAGAATCCTAAAATTGATGATGAATTCTATCTCGATCTCTATGATGACAAATTGATCCCATTACCCGGTCATCTCGGTCAGGCACATCCTGAAGGATTGCTCGAGTTGAAAAAGAACAGACTTTCACGCAGATATTACATTAGTGAAATACTCTATCCCGAAAAGGGTGTAGAAAACTATATTGCAGTCACCTCCTTTGACAGAGGAATTCCTTCACATAACCTTCAAGCTCTTGAATCAGGTAGAGATGCAAGCGCCAACCGCATAACGGTCTTTGGCGGTCCATCTGCAGCTTCTAATCTCGAAAATATCTATGTCGTACCGAATCCCTATCTCGGACAAAGCAAGTTCGATGGACGTCGCGACAAAGATCAAACAGGTGATAGAAGCAAACGTATCTGGTTTGTGAATCTTCCTGAAAAATGCACTATCAAAATATATACACTTGCGGGTGACCTTGTTGATGAAATTGAACACAATGGTATGACAACTGTTGATGTTATCAATCCTAGTAAAGCATCCCATACTGGTATTGCACAAAGTGGAACAGAACCCTGGGATCTCCTTTCAAAACATGATCAGATCATTGCAAGCGGTGTGTACCTATATTCTGTAGAAGATCATGCGACTGGTAATGTTAAAGTCAATAAACTTGTTTTAATTAAATAAAGGTGGTTAACATGAAAAGGATAATTTTTTTAATATTGGCCCTTTTACTTATACCAACCTTGGTTCAAGCTGATATTTTTGCAAAAGTCGGTACTGCCGGCTTGCAGTTCCTCAAAATCGGTGTCGACGCCCGTGCGATCGGTATGGGCGAAGCATACACAGCATATACGAAAGGCGCATCCTCAACCTATTGGAATGTCGCAGGTCTCGCATATACAAATGGCAGTGAATTATTTATAAACCACACTCGCTATGTTGCAGATATAAATTATGATTATCTGACCTTTGCTTTTCCGACCTCCCTCGGGGTGTTCGGTATCAGCGGTTCGATATTGTATATGGACTGGATGGATGTAACAACTGATGATAGGTTCAAACCTAATGGAGAACAGTTCACCTGTAGTGATATGATGGCTGGGCTTTCTTACGCAACTATGCTTACTGATAAATTCTCACTCGGTTTCTCATTCAAATATCTCAGGCAAAATCTCGATGAATATGATGTGAACGGTTGGGGTATCGACTTGGGTACTCTTTATAATACCGGCTGGAAAGATCTTACGATCGGTATGAGTTTAAGAAACTTCGGACCTGAACTGAAATACACGCTGGATAATGATGGTGACGGTCTTATCGATGAAGATCCATATGACCTTCTTGATAATGATGGTGATGGTCTTATCGATGAAGACCGAGAAGAACTCTCATTCGTACTTCCTATGAATTTCTCTCTTGGTGCTGCTATGAACATTCTTGAAACAAAGATGCAGTCTTTAAATGCAGTGTTCCAGGTTGATAACTGTGTTGACCGTCTTGAAACATATAATGTAGGACTTGAATACAGAATCGGAACCTTCTTCCTTCGCGGTGGATATCAATTTAATCTTGATGCTCAGGGTGCTGCTTTCGGACTTGGTTGGAAACTTCCTACTTCCTTTGCTATAATGGATATTGATGCTGCATATACTCCTTTTGGTAGTTTAGAAGAAAAGATGGATGGGTCGTTCCTTACCGGACCAATTCGTCTATCTGTAAAGATGAAATTTTGAAATTATTAATTATGATGATTAGATTCAAGTTAATGTCTTATTGGATAGGAAACCATTTGGTTAGCTTTTTATGTTAATTTCAATTTTAGTTAATTTCAACTTGTAAATATTTAATTCAATGGAGGATTAAAATGAAAAAAAAATGCACCCTTTTAGTTTTATTTATGTTGTTAGCATGTTTTCTTTTTGCTGAATTCATGGATCCAACAGGAGTTAATCAAATTCCTGTTATTAACTATGACACCAGTAAGTTAATCCCGGTAACAGAGAGTTATAATCGTGATAATTATCCTGTTCCGGAATATCAATTTGTGACTGAACCCCATAGTATAATGACATCTTGGTATGATTATATGCCCGGTTCTTATGAAGGCTTTGCCTTAAGCAAACAGACCGATAATGGTAACGGTACTTATTTAACTTGGCATGGTACGGCCTCAGCCACTGCGGAGCGGCGTCAGTATTGGGCTTACGCAGATTCAACAGGCAGCATCGGTGGAAACAACTGGGGTACTATCTCAACCTATGTCCTAAGACAAGGATATGGCGGAATAGCTGTTCATCCGGCTACCGGCAACTGTCTTGCAACTTGGCATGAAAATCCCTCAGGCTCAAATTATGGCTCCACTATTTGTTATGATGACTATGCGTTTCTGAGCATTCCCGGTTTCTGGTCCTCGGTTACATTCATACCATCACCCTCACCAGAAGAATATATCTGGCCATATTTTTGGGTAGGACCATCCCCAATAGATGGATATGTGCGTTTATACATGACGTCAAAAAACTATACTAATGATGCGCTTGGCTTTCCCTGCGAAGATATGAGAATTATGTTCATGGATATTGAAAATACTCTTTTGGTAGATATGACCACAATTCTTGATGAAGCTAATTGGACAACAAGAACCCCAATGTACTATTGGAGAGCAAAATCTTGCCGTCCACTTTCAGAGTGTTTTGCTATTGATTATAATAATCCAGGTCATATAGCAATCATTGGATATGCTGCTTGGTTGAATGGTGATATGGGTGATATGCCCGTAGATCCGGGCTTCTATGTATGGGAGTCATCTGATTATGGCAATACTTGGGATTTGGCAAACCTTCATGGAAATGGATCAGAAGATTATCTCTATATTGTCGACAACATACCTGGACTTAAAGATAATAATGGTGTAGTACTTGACGAACTTCTGGTTGATCTTGCAGGTTCACATAATAATGCCCATTACGATTCCGAGGGTAATATTCACGTAACTTATATGCAGCAGTATTGTTTTACTGACGCTATCGGTGACAGTTATTACTTTAATCATTTCCTTCCACAGGCGGAAGCAGTTTGGGATAGTTCAGATTGGACATATCATGAAGTTCCAGCTATGCCTGGTATTGATCCTCGTTCCGGGCACACTGTCCCATGGGAGATAGTCGGACCTGATACTCTTAAGTATACAACTGTTACTTGGGATAAATATCCTGGTAGTGCTGCTCCGATATTCCACGAAAATGTTCAAAGAGGCGCAATTAACACCGAACGAGATTGGATGGTTCGACTCTGGGCTGACGGAACGGGTGTCCAACTTGCAGAAGATGAGGAACCTGGATGGGAGGATTACGCAACTCATCCCATACTTTATATATCAATTTCTCCTGATAATGGACAAAATTGGTCTGACCCGATCGAACTTACTGATATTTATAGCACTCTATATGACTTCTCAGATCAAATTACCGTATATCCAAATATATACAATAAGATTGAAGATATAGGTGATAATTGGGGACTTGTACATATGTATTATTATGATGACAATTCCTTTGGTTCTTATATAAATGGTGGTCCAACAGGTTCTAATCTTGGTGGTCAAATCACATATTGCTCCGTGAAAATCGAATTCCCCCCAGACACTTCATCAGTTAATCCAGGTCATGAAAATCCTGTAGCTTCTCTTTCCAATTATCCCAATCCTTTCTTTGCATCTACGACTATCAACTTTACAAGCAAAAAACCATATCAGCATTCATCGGTTAGTGTATATAACGTAAGAGGACAACTGGTTAATACACTGGAAGTAAATGCCGGCGAACAGCCGACTCAAGGATACGCCACATGGAATGGTAAAGACCTGAATGGTAAAGATGTAGCAAATGGAATCTATCTCTATAAGCTTGATATCGATGGTGCAGTAAAAGTCCAAAAGATGATGCTGACCCGATAAAACTACAAATTTCTCACAGATAATTAAGCCTGCTCACATTCGAGCAGGCTTTTTTTATTAAACATACTTGACAAAATTTTAAATAAAAATAAATAAATTGTTTATAAAATATCATCAGGAGGATACAATGTTAAAAAAGAGTGTTTTATTTATTGCAGTCCTTGCACTCATCATTTCGTGTGGAGGTCCCACAAAGCAGGTATCACGAGTCGGGGTGGATACAACGATCGATCTGAGCGGTCGCTGGAACGATGCAGACGCACGTATGGTCTCAGAAAATATCGTAGATGATGTGCTGGATGCAAACTGGCTTTTCAACTGGATGGGTGACAATCAGGAAAAACCTATTGTGATCGTCGGCACTATCGGCAATAAGACAAGCGAGCATATCAACACAGAAACCTTTGCCACAGATATTGAAAGAGAACTTGTCAATTCCGGCAAGGTGCGTTTCGTAGCTGCCAAAAAACAGCGTGACGAGATACGTGACGAGCGTCTTGACCAGCAAAGTCAGTCATCGGAAGAAACTTCAAAGAGATTGGCTCAAGAACTTGGTGCAGACTTTATGCTGCAGGGGATACTCTCTTCTATCGAAGACGCGGTTGACGGGAAAAAGGTGGTGTATTATCAGGCAGATATGAATCTTGTAAACCTGGAAACCAATGAAATCGTGTGGATGGGCTCAAAGAAGATCAAAAAATTCGTGGAACAATCCAAACTTAAATGGTAACAACAATGAAAAAAATATTACTATCTATTCTTATCTCATCGCTCCTTTTAGTAACCTTTTTTGGATGCTCAAGTATGCGAACATCAAAAGGTCAATACGTTGGAGTGATGGATAAGCTCAGGCAACAAGATTATGATGCTTGCGTGGTACAGATCGAGGAATCAAAGGACAAATTCTATAAAGAAAAGGAAAAAGTATTATTCTACCTCGATATGGGAATGCTCTATCACTATTGCGGAGATTACGAGCAAAGCAATGAATTTCTCACAGAAGCCGAACATGCTATTGAAGATCTGTACACTAAAAGTGTTGGCAAAGCTACTGCATCTCTTCTGTTGAATGATAATGCGCTTGATTATTTCGGTGAAGATTATGAAGACATCTATCTGAATATTTTCAAGGCGCTGAACTACCTGCACATGAATAAACAGGAAGATGCCTTTGTTGAGATCAGAAAGGTGAACAACAAGCTCAACGTTCTTGAAGACAAATACGAGGAGATCGCAAAACAGTATAACGAATCCGAGGATAAGAAGAAGGAATTCAAGATCGGCGATAATAAATTTCACAACTCGGCACTTGCTCGATATCTAAGTATGCTCATATACCAAGCTGATGGCAAATATGATGATGCCATGATCGATCTGGCAGAAATCAAAGAAGCTTTTGAACTTCAGCCAATTGTTTATGATTTCACGCAGCCCGAGCTCGATAAATACCTCGCTGGCACCGATAAAGCTCAGCTCTATTTTCTCACATTTGTAGGAAACTCACCTGAAAAAAAGTCAAATACTCTCTGGATTCATACCGAGAAAGACAAACTGATCATAGCTACATCGCAGGAAATTTCTGGTGAAAGCAAGGATCTTGATCCTAAGAAAGAAGCCGGTAAGATGGTCAGCACTACGAAGAATTTCTTTGATGCAGTAATTGATATTGTACCATCCAAAAAGGAAAAGCCAAGTTCGCAATCTTCAGGAGATCCAAAAGAAGAGGTCAAAGAAGAACCCAAACACGAACTCGCAACTCTGGATATCATTGAATGGAAGGATATGGAACCTGGTTATCATTTCAAATTCCCTCTTCCCTACATGGAAAAATTAGGTACCGATGTAAGCAGGATAGAAGTTATGATAGATGAAAAACCTGCGTATGAGCTGTACCCATTAGAAAGTCTCGAGAATGCAGCCTTTGTAACCTATAAGATCAAAGAGCCACTTATTTATCTCAAAACTATCACTCGAACCGTGGTGAAAGGTTTGCTCGCAGAACAGGGCAAACAGGAAATGGTCAACCAGGTTGGTGGTGGTATTTTGGGGTCAATTGCTATGTTCGCCACTGATGCCGCAGTCGATGCAACTGAGAATGCAGATCTCCGTATTTCCCGCTTCTTCCCTGCAATGGCTTATATTGGCAATGTTGCAGTCGAACCCGGCAGTCATAGTGTAAGGATCAATTATTTTGATCAGAACAATGCGCTCGTTTACTCTGATTTTATGCAACAAAAGGAAATTAAGAAAAATCAACTAAACTTAATTGAATCACATTATTTAGATTAGGAACTACCATGAAAAAATTTATTTTATTATTAGTTATGATCTTTATGTCCTGTGCACCTTCGATGGTCACGGCAAAAAAGAACAAAGCACCGGACTGGATCATGAATCCCCAGTCAAAATATAAGGATGCATACTACCTTTCTTCAGTTGGCACCGGAGACACAAAAAAATCAGCAGAACAAGATGCTTATTCCAATCTTTCAAAGATATTTCAGGCAGAAATAAAATCTGACGAAACACTCACACAGAAATTTGAAGAAACTACTGTAGGAGATAAAACTTCACTTACCGCCGAAGAAAAGATGAGAAATCTTACTCAGATACAGAGCGAGCAGACCCTGAAGAATGTTAAGATAGGTGATTCCTATTTTGACCCGAACAGCGGCGAATACTATGTTATTGCGTATCTTAACAGGAGTGAAACAGAGGATATTTATCACAATGAGATAAGCCAGAACACACAGAAGATCGAGCAATTTTACTCTCAATATGAAGAGAGTACGTCCAAACTCGACAAACTGAAATATCTCAGCGAAGCAATCGACCTTGCAGAACAGAATGAGATATTAAATGCGCAGCTTCGAATTATTTCTCCTTCAAATGCAGGTATGCAACTAAAACAACCGCTCGAGAAGCTTGTGGCAGAAAGAAACACTTTTGCAAAAACTATCCATGTGGTGGTGATAGGTTCAGGGGACTATAAAGATTATCTCGAGGATTATCTTAAAGAGGTGTTCAATAACTTTGGTTTTACTGTTTACGCCAATGTATCAGATGCAGATTATATTGACTTCCGGATCGAGAGCTCGCTGGCAATTTCGCAGATCGATCTTGATCGGGATGAAGAATTTGTCCGCTGGGAGCTTTCTATTACTATCATTGATAAAATCAGTAATGCAGAAGCTGTTCTCTATACAAGGAGTGATCGTGAAGGTCATCTTAATTTAACTGAAGCACAAAATCGTGCCCTTCGATCAGCAAAGAAAACTATTCAGAAAGACTTCTTTAAATTCTTTGCTGATAAGTATTTATCTTCAAGAATAAAAAGGCGGTAAATTATAGATTTACCGCCTTGTTACTATACTCATTTATTATTCAAGGTGAATTATCTTATCAAACCTTACGTCATCATTAATAGTAATTTTATAAAGATATATACCTGACGGAAGTTTATTGCCATTATTATCTTTACTGTTAACGACAATATTATTTATACCCTGACTGTACACATCATTAATACTTCTTACTTTTTGCCCTTTAATGTTGTAGATATCAAATGAAACTTGAGACGACTCTTTAAGAATAAATGAAAAATTTAACTTATCTTTAAATGGATTAGGAAAAGTTTTAGAAAAATAATATTCTGAGTTCTCGACATCGAACTTCGCTGCTATTGGACTTTGAGGAGTTGAAGTAGACAAGACATACACATTATCTATTGCCCAACCTTGAGACCATGTGTTATTGTCAAAATAATGAAATGCTATTTGAAAGGAATCAATTGTCGAAGTTAGATAAGGAGTTAAATTTAAGCTATATCTTCTCCAAAAATCTTTTCTGTATTGCTCACTTAGAAACATGTTAAGTATATCTTGTGAATCTCCATTAGGGTTTATTGAAATATATGCTGAACCATCATATTGTTCACTCAAAAATGCCTCAAAGCATAAAACAACTTTATCTGAAGATGATAATCCAACAATTGGTGGAAGTGATAAGTAACAATCTGTTTGGGCAAATTGACCAAACAAGTCATCATTTATCCAAGCATAATTGCCGTCATAATCAGTAATACTGAACCATTGACTACTTCCATCATCGCTGGCATACCATTCGCATTCGCTGTCACCCAAATTTAATTGAGACCACAGTGGATCCAAACCATCCTCGAAAGTCTCAATAACTTTGTTTGTATCCAAACATATATGTACATAGTCCATTTTCCCGAATACATTATAAACCACATTATTTTCAACGATTGACGTTCTTCTAAGTCCAAACGCATCAAATGGGACGATTGAGAATTTATTTACCACTGGAATTTCATAAATATAAATATATGTAGTATCTCCTTTATAGATCGTATCAATCGCAACAGTTGTATTAATATCTTTGTATATATATACTCCCCCAAAAGTTAAAGAATCAGTTTCAGGTTCTGTCCAAATAAAAGTAACAATACTATCGGATGTGAGAGTATGGTACAAATCAGAAATATTCACATTATCAATTTTAGATCTGGAAGTTATTGGATATTTAGCAGATGCTTCAGACTCTACAAAATCACTATTATCATTGTAAACCATGGTGGAGTAATACCAATAATCTTTCGTTGTATTTACATCTGTATCCAAAAAGACACATCCACTTCCAGTATAATAACTTGAGTCGTCCAAAACTTTATACACATAAAATGAATCTAAATCTTCGCTCAAAGACCTGTATATCTTGATAGAATCTGAAAGATTGAATACAGAAGCGCCTGCATTCCATTTCTTGTTTTTGAATTGAACTTGATAATAATATTGTGAAGCAACAGGAATAAAAGAAGGAGGAGGAAAGACTTCAAAATTCTCCTCGACAACACTTTCATTTCCATTGAAATCCACTGATGTAACAGTTATACTGGCTTTTTTATTTTGTAATGGAAGAGCTTCTCCCTGGGGAGTACGCTGATACAAAAACGGGGAATAGGTTCCAGGATCAACTGTAAGTTCAGTCTTGATAATAAGACTATCATTATCATAGATATAAAAACTGTCTATATCCGCATAGATGTATGGATTTTTCCACGAAAGCCTTATACCAGGAAAATTGTCTTCTGCTTTCCACCTAGTTTCAATACTGGGTTCTCTTGGTTCCTCCGGTAGAACATCATCGAAAAGACAGCCAACATCACTATTTGAGAAAGAACTATAAATAGAATTATTATAAATGGCTTTTATCTTATAGATATATGCAACATTTTCCTTAATACTTAAAGAATCAACATGTACATCACTGTAATGGTTTAAGGATGGTTCAATATATGCAATACTATTAAATTTCCCTTCTTCAAAATTAATCCTTCTATATAATTCAAATCCCGTGAGTATCGATTGTTTATTTGATCGTACTTTTTTAGCCCTCGGTGATGAAGTGGTTATTTTTTCATCTCTCTGGATGACGTACCAGTCGATAAGATCAAGCTTATTGTTTCCAATACCCACATCATCTACACAGACCAAATCACCGTTTCCACCCAGGTATCTAAAAGCAATTGTAATTGTTTCTTCTTGTGTTAGATAATCTTGGAAAGAAATCGAATATTCTTTCAATTTACCATCTTCATCTCCCCATGTCTCATGGTTATTATCCATACCATCACATACTACTAAAGTATCCTGCCAGGATTGACCATTATCAATTGAAAGCAAACCATAGACAGGTGCGTTGATACCATACATCTTTGATGTCCCAAGATAAAAGGTTAAAATATCATCAGGATTTGCTTGATATTCAGGTGAAATTAACCACTCATCCTGATTAGGTTCATAAATAAATTCTTTAATAGAAACATCATCCCAATAAACTAGAGTACTATCGCTTTCATTGGAAGGATATAATCTAATTTGTAGTTCAGTATTGGAAGATGGGTAAACATCATATTCATAATTTTGCCAATCAGAATTATTAAGTTTTTCTTCTATGAGCTTAGAATTACCAGCATAGATTTTAAAGAAATATGATGATTCATTATCTATATTATTCTGCTTACTTTTAAAAGTGAGTTGATAATGAGTGTATTTACTTGTATTAAACGTTTGAGATACATATTTAGTAGTTGACGTTGAGGTGAAAGCAAGAATATCCTGTGTCATATTTAAAGAATCAATGTAAATTGATGTTTGGACATCCCAACTCGTGGGTAAGTCTTCATTCCATGCAGTAAAATCGCCATTCAATATTTTTTCTTCTCCATAGCCAATCAGAACACCAGGAGTGTCTGTCCATGGAACACAAGCACTGTATGAACCTGAATGAACATAATCAACATTGTTCATTATCTGCCATGAATGATCTTCATTATTTACAATGCTATTCCAGCCGGAGGGAGGCATCTCGCCTGATTCAAATCCTTCTCCGAACGCAGGGGGTATTGGAATATCCCAACTTATCTTTATTGTGTCAACTATACCAACTGATGCGGTTAGATTCTCTGGTGCCGGATAAGGCTCAGAGTATAAAAAATTAAAACAAAAGATAAAAGTCAGAAAAACTATTGCTATTAATAATCTTTTTTTCATAAAAAGTCTCCTTCTATTCATGAATTATTCCTACAGAATCGTATATGTAATTTACAAATTTCTTAACACCACTTAGTTCCAAATAACTCAAAGGAACACCGAGGATAAAGCATGAACCACTAACTCCCGGTTCTTTTGTATATTGAACACTAATCACCCCTTCAAAATTCTGGTGATTAGGGTGTGTTTCTAAAATGAGTGAATTATATAAAGGAATACCGTAACCAATATCAAATAATGTATATCCCGCATAAGCATCATGAAATGCTGGGTGAGAAATAATATTTCCGTTATAGTATAAGGTATCAAGAGTACCTGCATATACTTCTCTTGGATAAGCACCTGTTAACGTAAGGTTAGCTAGTGGTGGGTATATAACAAATTTGTTCATCACATCATTGTCAATAGACAATCCGGCATAATCAGTCAAAAAGTCGCTTTGATAATTGTTACCAACATGATCTTTAATTTCAGCTGTTCCGTTGAAGAAAAGATTTCCTGAAGTATTGATATAAATGTTCAACATATTGACAAATCTATAAAAATTATTTTGTGTCGATGTATACATTTGTGATGCCAGCATATTACTATTATGCCAGATGATTAATTTATAATCTATGATATCTGATGGAGCAAGACACGGTTCAAGTGCATGCCCTAGTTCAGTGTTTCTGGCTCTTATTGTATTTTGTAAATAATCATCTCTTACATCTATCGTATCAACCCTTACTATTGAAGTATCGATATTAGCAACTATCTCATTATATACATAAACAATTGAACCTTTTGGAGCAAATGTATTATGATAAGAAGTATCATATACTATAAGAATACCACTTTTTTCTTGATTCATTTGAATTAAGTCAAATTCTAAAATTTCTGGCGTTTTATCGACTGCTCCCTGATTATCAACTGCTCTTACTTTGAAAGTATGTCTTCCAGGGGTGAGGTTGAATAAATTACAACGCTGTTCTTCGTATATGGGAATGCGTCTCCATTCTTCTCCTGTTTCCTCATCAGTGATTCTAGTTCCTAATGGGGGTAATCCATCAACACCACCATCAAATTGAATATCCATATATTCAATATTGCAGTAATACTGGAAAAAACCTTTCATTTCAGAAATATCTAATAAATTTGCATCGTAGGCGTATGTTGAACCTTGTAGTTTAACACTTCCCCCCGTTTCATCTTGAATATATTCATATTGTCCTAAATACCGCCATTTTAGATATATTTCAATATCATCAGACCACAGTGCTGTATAATTGCCTGCTTTATCCATATAAAACTGATTCCCATAATGAAGCTCGCCAGATTCATATTTGCTTGGAACTTCTTCAGTTTGAGCTAAGTATGTCAAATAGTGATTCCTACCCAAAACATAAACATGTGGTAGAAGGTTTAACCTATTATCTTTAAATGCAATTATATTTTTAGTTCGTTCGTCTATACTTGACATAAAGGGGCATGTCTCGGGGGTAAAATAATCCCTAACGAAAAAAGTCATTGTGCAATATGAAGGATCAACAATTCCCGCTTTATCAACCGTCTTAACTTGGATTTGAGTCAATTCATTAATGTTGTTTGATTCAAATACTAATTTGATTTTATTTGGCTCATCCTCGAACTTAGTGGATTTCCATGTAGAATCATTATCTTGAAAACCCAAAATCTCACCCCCAACAGAAAATCTATAATCGGGAAATCCTTTTCCTAAAGTATCCTCTCTTGCACCTACTCTCTGAACAAATGCAATTCGATATAAATAATAAGCTGCTTCATTTCCTAGATCATTAGGATCATTATCTCCTACTTGGTTAAATTCAAAATCAATACACGTGCCAACACGACATGAATCAATATTTCCTTGAGAAGTAGAAACAGATGTATTAGGTACATCAGACCAACTTACAAAATATCTTATAGCTGATTTTATGCATTCTTCGCCGTAGTTATCCTTGCATTTTACTTCAAATTTGCCGAAATTTTTCTTATAATCGGAAGTATCTGTTGCAGTGAAATATACAGCAGTTTTGGGAAACCGTTCATCTAATGGTGTCCATATCGCATATGTACTGTCTGATTGAAGGTGTAAAACCCAACCCTCAGTAGAATCCACGTCTACACCATATGATCTGTCATAAAACCAATGTGTTCCATCATCATTTGTTTTAGTAGAATCCCACGTTCCAATTCTGTAGGCAAAGGATTTCACGACACCGTCAACATCCCACGCTCTCCAAAATATTTCTTGATAAAAAAGTGAATCATAAATATCAGGATTAATGAGATCCCCGATTTCCTCAAACATTGTAGAGTCTGACCAAGTAGTATCAGTTTTTGCAATTCCGCTATAATCCGAGATTTCAACATAAGGAGGAACATTAGGATTTAATGAACCCTTTCTACCGCAGCTTAGAACCGTTAATACTGCAACTAATAATATAATTACCAAAATTAAAAGAGACCTATTCTTTAACATTTATAAACCTCCGATCTTTGGACAAAGATTTTTTGTTAACATTTATAAGTCAATAAAAAAATTCATTTTTGAAATATTTTTCATAAATTTACACTTTTCAACATTAAACATTGCCGGCTTCAACTACATTTTTTAGCAGTGAAGCGGTGGTTATCGTACCTATTCCTCCAGGCACAGGAGTGACCGCTTGGACCGTTGAGAATACGTCCTGATAAAATACATCACCAACAAAAATATTTGTTTTTGCATCAGTATCATAGATCTCATTAATACCGACATCAATAACGATAGATTTACTTGAAATATATGTATGATCAACAAATCTTGGCTTTCCAATAGCTACGATAAGAATATCCGCTTCTTTCGATATTTCCTGAATATTTTTTGATCGGGAGTGACACAAAGTCACTGTGGCATTTGCACCGTCTTTTTTCTGAACCAGAAGATTGAACAGGGGAAGTCCTACAATTGAGCTTCTCCCAATAATAACAACCCGTGCTCCCTCCGTAGGAATTTTATAATAATGGAGCAACTCCAAAACAGCAGAAGGCGTGCAAGGCACAAAGCATTTCTGTCCTAAGATCAGTTTGCCGGCATTCATGGGATGAAGACCATCGATATCCTTGCGGGAATCAATATGAAGAACGATTTCGTTTTGGTCATATTGCTCCGGCAGGGGCAGTTGCAACATGATACCATGAATCTTAGGATTTGTAATCGCTTTCTGGATACCATCAATGAGTTCTTCCTGAGGAATAAGGTCTTCATAAGTAATCACATCGACAAGCACTCCAATTTTCTGAGCTCTTCTCTGAATATTCTGAACATAATATTCTGATGCAGGGTCGCTTCCTACCTTGAAGACACAGAGTCGTGGAATTATTCCTTTATCATATAGGATAGCTACTTTTTCATTAAGTTCCTGATAAATCGCTTTTGCCACCGGTTTTCCGTTTAAAATTCTTTCCATAAATTTTCTCTATTCAGGTATACAGCTTCTCCTGATTCGCTGAATATCGAAAGCTGAACCCTTTTCGTCAACCGAAATTATCACTCCATTGAGCATTAAATTTTCCTTTGCCGGATTAAATCGGTTTGGAATTTGAGTGAGAAATCTTTCAATCCCGTCTTTTCTTCGAAGTCCTATCACAGAATCATGAGGTCCTGTCATACCTGCATCAGTGATATATGCCATGCCTTTTGGCAGGATTCTCTCGTCAGCGGTTTGCACATGAGTATGAGATCCTATTAATGCTGAAATTCTACCATCAAGATACCACGCCATTGCCTGCTTTTCTGCAGTGGCTTCAGCATGAAAGTCAACTAAAACGATCGGTTGTTCGGCTAAAAGTTTTTCTAGGTAAGCATCCATTGTTCGGAAAGGGCAGTCAACCGTTACTGTAAAAACCCTTCCCATCAAGCAGAGCACTACTATCTTTTTTCCGTGAATTTCAATTTTGTAGATATCGTTACCCTGAACAACAGGTGGATAATTTATGGGCTTCAATATGCGTTCTTCCTTTGCAAGATGTACAATTATTTCTTTCTTATCCCACAGGTGATTCCCGGAAGTGAGCACATCGACGCCAAGCTCGAACATTTCGTTTGCTGTGTCGGGAGTCATTCCAAGCCCGCCTGCAAGATTTTCGCCATTTGCGATAACAAGTTCAGGAGCAAACTCTTCTTTCAAATCCGGGAGCAGTTCCCTTACCGTTCTCCTGCCGGGTTTGCCAAAAATATCACCAATATAAAGTATTCGGATCATTATTTTGCCAGCACTGTTTTGCGTATCTCTCTAATAACAGTTACTTTTATCTGCCCGGGATACTGTAATTCATTTTCAATCTTTTTCGCTACGTCAGATGCAAGCAATTCTGCCTGCGCATCGTCAATAGTGTTATGCTCCACTATAATGCGTATCTCTCTACCTGCTTGTATTGCGAAACATTTATGAACACCTTCAAAGGAGTGGGCAATTTCTTCCAATTTTTCCAGTCGCTTGAGATATGATTCGAGTGTTTCTCTTCTTGCACCAGGTCGTGCACCTGAGATGGCATCAGCAACTTGAACAAGTATTGCATAAACTGATTCCGGTTCTACTTCTTCGTGATGTGCTTCAATGGCATTGACGATAATAGGCGGCAGTCCACTTCTTCTTGCAAGATCAGCTCCGATCATAGCATGAGAGCCATCAATTTCATGGTCAACTGCTTTTCCAATATCGTGTAGAAGTCCCATCTTGCGTGCAAGAGGTTGATCCAACCCTAGTTCAGCCGCAAGCATACCGCAGATCCATGCGCTTTCAATGCTGTGCTTGAGTATATTCTGTCCATAACTTGTACGATATTTTAGACGTCCAATAATATTTCTCAGGTTGTCCGGAAGATCATGAATTGCAAGGTCAATGAGTGTTTTCTTACCAGTTTCCTCAATGATCTTATTCACTTCTTTTTCTGTTTTTGCAATGATATCTTCAATCCTACCTGGGTGAATTCTTCCATCGGAAATAAGCTTCTCTAGGGAACGTTTTGCAATCTCTCTTCTCACCGGATCAAAGCTTGAGACTATGACCGCTTCCGGGGTATCATCAACAATGATCTCTACCCCTGAGCTGTTTTCAAAGGTGCGAATATTACGACCTTCTCGCCCAATAATCCTGCCCTTCATTTCTTCGGATGGCAGGTCAACTACAGAGACTGTTGACTCTGTCACATAATCAACAGCGGTTCTTTGTACTGCATTTGCAATGATCTTTAATGACTCCTCCTCAGCTTCAGATATTGCTTTATCCACTATTGATTTTCTGAGCTTTGCTGCATCGATACGAGCTTCATTTTCATATCTTTTAAGAAGCATTTCAATTGCCTGTTCCTTTTTTAGATTGGCAATCTCCATCAGTTTTCTTGCTTCCTGCTCAAGCATATTTTTCAATTTAACTTCATCATCATCCAGTTTTACCTGTTTATTTTGAAGATGTCGCTCGCGATCGGAAATGGATTGTTCTCTTCTGTCTAACTTGCTAAGCCGCTCATCGATATTGCTTATTCTCTGATTGTAATTACCCTCGATTTTTCGGAGTTCCTTTTTCCTCTCCTCTATCTCCTTTTCTAAATTAGCTTTTCTTTTATACCAATCCTCTTTTGCTTCAATTTCAGCTTCTTTTTTGATTACTTTTGATTCAAGTCTCGCCTCTTCTTTAATCTTTTTTGATTCGGCATGTGCTTGTTTGATCTTTTTGGTTGTAAGCAATCTGAAAGACAGCCAGCCAACGAACACCCCTACCACTACGCCAACTATTGGTAACAGTATATCGATCATCTTTCTTCCTTTCCATAATGAAACCTGCCCTTGCCGTGTAGCAATTCGTTTGAACTATTTTTCAAAAAGATGGGGATTCTATATGTACTTTACGAGTCCTACTGCGATGTAGGCATTCATGCCATACACAATTGAACACCCTATAGTTCCTGTTTAGCACAAAACAAGATTGCCATCACGAACAGGGCAGGCTTACTGGAAAGAACAATAATTTATATCAACACGTATAGAACAAAATCACTCTTCGTCCAAGGAATTCAATAACTTTGAAATCCTTTGCACAAAACTTTCTAATTTCTCTTGTTCCTTCTGTTTTCTGAACATTTCTTCGACTATGTTGAGACCACACAAAATTGCAAGGTCATATCTTTTTTGGGGATTATACTCCTCTGACAGCTCGACTAGCTTTTTATCTAAAAAATGAGCATATTTTCGGATCTCGTCAGGATCTACATCACCTGCGATTGAATAGGTATCACCCAAAATGTCGACAGAAATATTATTCATATATTTAAAATTTAATCATTGCTTCCAGCAGGCTGTGTCTCCGATTCTCCAATAATACTATCAATTTCATGGAGCATCGAACCCACTCTCGAATCAATTTCATTCGCCTGTTCTGTAAATTTTCTTATTCGCTCTTCTTTTTGAGCTAATGTGTTCTGCAAATCTTGGTTCTGCTCTTTGTAGCGATCCACAGCGTTCTGGAGTTCGCTTATGGTTTCCTGCGAATTCTCCGTATTATAGAACAGATCTTTATATTTATTATTGAGATTTTCATTTTCCTTCAAAACCTGAATGTATTTATCTTGTAAAATTTTATACCTCGAAATTAGATTCCTAATTTTCTCTTCGATCTTATCAAGCACATGCGTATCCATCACTTCTGCCTCAATTCTATTTGATGCTCACGTAATAATTTTCTTACAATGTTGTCAAATAATTTATCCACATATCTATCCGTTAGGGTTGAAATCTCCGACTGAAAAGTAATGTTGAAAGCCAGACTTCTGCATCCCTGCTTTATCTGCTTGCCTGTATATACATCGAACAACTGTATGTCTTTTATAATGTTTGGCTCGACAGATTTTATTACTTGCTCGATCATTCCAACTTCGATATCAGAAGGAGCAATAACTGCAATATCCCGAAGCACTGGAGGATATTTCACGATCTCCCTGAAACGGATATCTTTTTCATTATATAATGGGATAATGCTTGAAAGATCAATATCAAAAAGTAATACAGGTGCCTCAATTTCAAAAGATTTCAAAACATCATCTTTCACAATACCACAGGATCCAATTTTCTTTTCATCAAGAAAAATATCTGTTGCAGAATCCTTTTCATAATATGGTTGATTTGATACTTTGTAGGTGATATTCTTTGAGCAGTGTATTTTTGATAAAACTGATTCTACAACGCCCTTTACATCATAAAATGACGCAGCTCTTTGCTTCTCTTTCCAATAGAATGGATCGAACTCTCCAACGATAACACCAGTCAAGTAGGTGGGTTCAGCAAAAGTTTCTCTATCCTTTTTTAGATAAATCCTATTGAGTTCAAACAGTTTGAAATTCTCGAATTTATAAGAGAGATTCAAAGCTACATTTTTAAGAATATCAGGAATAAGGGTTGATCTCATTATTGAAAACTTCTCACCCATTGGATTGGTAAGCTCTACGACATTTCGGCGAAAATCATTCTCTGGAATTTTCAGCGTATCAAGATCTTCAGGACTTGCAAAGCTCATATTGTTCACCTCATAGAAACCAAGTGAGATAAGATGATTTTTCGCAAGCCGGACAACCGTTCTTTTCTGCCTGTTGTCTATCCTGTTGATCCAGAAATGGGATTCTACATTATTATATCCATAGCATCGGGCGACTTCTTCAATAATATCTATCTCACGCTCTATGTCAGGACGGAAGGTTGGGATCATTACTTTATAGGTATCTTCCGATGTCTTTTTGGTACCGAATTCAAAATTATTAAGATAATTTTCAACTTCATCTGCTGATATTTTTGCATTAAGGATACTATTTGCGCGTGATACACGAAGTGGTAAAATCTTTGGCTCTATCTTATTAGGATAGCAATCAACAACTCCGCTTGATATTTCTCCCCCGCCTGTAAGCTGCATAAGCTGGGCAGCCCTGTCAATGACTTCGATCAAACTGTTGGGATCCATACCTCTTTCAAAACGGTAAGAGGAATCTGTCTGCAATCCGTATTCAAGGGCGGTTGCTCGAATATTTTTGGGATCGAAATATGCACACTCAATCACAACATCTTTTGTATTATCATCTATTGAACTATCAAGTCCACCCATAATTCCGGCAAGTGCAAGTGGATGCTCTGTATTGGCGATAAGCAAATTTTCTGAATGCAGTTTGAGCTCAGTATCATCGAGAAGCATCATTTTTTCTTTATCTTTTGCAGTTCGCACAACGATAGTCTTATCTTTGATCTTTGTATAATCAAAAGCATGGAGGGGTTGACCATATTCGAGAAGCACATAATTTGTGACATCTACGATATTATTGATGGGACGAAGACCTGATGCGATCAATTTTCTTTGCATCCATGCAGGGGATGGCTGAACCGTAATCCCTTTTACCATTCGTGCACAATAACGAGGGCATTTCTCCGCATCTTCTATAATAACTAAAATCTCATCCTTAGTTTTTACTTCAGATTCTTCAAAAGCAATTTCCGGATGTTCATATTCAGTATTGAGCATGACTGCGACTTCACGTGCCACACCTATCATACCAAGAAGGTCAGGTCTGTTCGGTGTTACCTCAACTTCAATAATATGATCATTTATTCCCATTGCATCAGCAAAAGGAGTGCCGGGCTCAATGTCCTGCTTTATGATCATGATACAGGAATGGTCATCCGAAACACTCAATTCATTCTCCGAACATATCATACCAAAGGATTCTACGCCGCGAAGTTTTGCCTTCTTTATTTCGAAGTCACCAAGCTTTGCGCCGATCATCGCTACTGGAACGAGAATATCTTTCACTACATTGGGAGCGCCGCAGATAATGCTCAGCGGTTCACTCTTACCAACATCAACCTTGCACAAACTCAGTTTGTCAGCATTGGGATGTTTTTCTACAGAAACAACTTTACCGATAACAATATTTTCAAGTTTTTTCCCGGGCTGAACAACCTCTTCTACTTCAAGCCCGAACATGGTGAGCTTTTCACAAAACTCATCAATATCCAAATGTGTCGGAACTAATTTATTCAGCCAATTATAACTTATTTTCATGATACTCTCTTAAGTAAAAATGCACTTATTGAAATTGCTTTAATATTCTCAGATCGTTGGTCACTAATTTCCTGATATCTGAGATACCATATCGAAGCATCGCGATACGTTCAATTCCTAAACCAAATGCATATCCGGTATATTTTTCAGAATCGTAGCCCACTTCCTCGAGAACTGCCGGATCGACCATACCTGCACCACCCATTTCGAGCCAGCCGGAATTCTTGCAGAGCTTACAACCTTCCCCCTTGCAATTTATACAAAGAATATCGATCTCTGCACTTGGTTCTGTGAATGGAAAAAAGTGAGGACGAAATCGGGAGCGTGTATCTGCACTAAAAATTCTCTTAACAAATGAATCGAGCGCTCCTTTCAGATCCGACATTGTGACACCCTCATCTACCATAAGTGCTTCAACTTGATGGAACACCGGCAAATGTGAAGGATCCATTTTATCAACGCGGTAACATCGTCCAGTAGATATGATTTTTAAAGGAGGTTTGAATTGTTCCATTACACGAATTTGCATTGGTGATGTCTGCGTACGCAAAAGCATACCACCTTTCAGATAGAACGTATCCTGAGGATTTCTTGCAGGATGCCAACTCGGAGTGTTCAGTGCATCGAAATTATAATACTCGCTTTCAATCTCAGGTCCTTCTGCAACTTCAAATCCCAAACTGATAAAGATATCTTCAATCTCTTCCCAAATCTGATACAAAGGATGCTTTGCACCAATTGGGAGCGGTCTTCCGGGCATTGTGACATCTAAGCCCAAAGTTTTTAAGGCATCTGCCTTTTCATGAAGTTCAAGTTTCTTCTGTTCGATTAGTTGAGCTATTTCTTTCTTTACTATATTGAGAAATGCTCCCATCTGCGGACGTTTTTCTTTGGGAATAGTCCCGATCTTACTTAGAAGACCTGAAAGAGAACTTTTTTTACCAAGATATTTAATTCGAAGCTCTTCCAGATTCTTATCTGATTCACAAGAAGGGATACTTCTTCTCGCTTCTTCTAAAATCTCTTGTATTTGTTCTTTCACGATAGCTTATTTTCCCAATTTCTTTTTCACATTTTTGACTATTTTTTCAAAAGCTTCAGGATTGTTTATCGCAAGTTCAGATAACATCTTTCGGTTGATCTCGATCTTCAATTCCTTGAGACCGTTCATGAACTGGCTGTAGCTCAATCCATGCTCGTGTACAGCAGCGTTAATGCGAATGATCCACAATCTTCTAAACTCTCTTTTGCGGGCTTTTCTATCCCGATAGGCATATTGCCAGCCCCTCTCAACTGCCTCGCGTGCAGCGCGATAGAGCTTTCTGCCACCCCTGTAACCTTTTGCCTCTTTGAGGATTTTCTTTCTTCTGTTTCTGGAAGCTACTTTATTTTTTGCTCTAGCCATACCAACTCCTTATAAAAATGTAATATTATGATGCTAACATGTTCTTCACACGTTTTTCATCGGCTTTGGAAACATACCCACCCTTACGCAGGTTGGATTTTTGTTTGGATGATTTTTTTTCCATAAAATGACCGCGATATGCTTTGTTTCTTTTGATCCTACCGCTCGCTGTCTTCTTAAAACGTTTGGCTGCCGCTCTTCTTGTTTTTAGCTTTGGCATAATTAAAACTCCTTACTATGACTTTCCTTGCTATGATTCGCTAGCTTTGAATCTTTTTAGGTGACACGAAACCGATTAGGAAGCGACCTTCCATCCTTGGTTCTTGTTCAAAATCACCACACTCTTCAAGTTCCTCTTGAATTCTTTTGATAAGTTCCCAGCCCATTTCTTTATGAGCCATTTCTCTTCCGCGGAATTGAATAGTGACTTTAACTTTATTTCCTTTTTCCAGGAATTCTTTGATGTGCTTGACCTTAAAATTATAGTCATGCTCATCAGTTCTGGGTCGGAATTTGACTTCTTTCAACTGTGTCGAATGCTGCTTTTTTTTTGCCTCACGAGCTTTCTTGGACTCTTCAAAAATCAGTTTGCTGTAATCGATTATCTTGCAAACTGGTGGATTTGCTTTCGGTGCTATTTCCACAAGATCAAGTCCATACTCGCGAGCTTTATGAAGAGCATCTTGAGTCGAAACAATACCCAGAGCTTCCTTATCAGGACCAATCAAACGAACATTTCTCGCAGTAATTTTTTCATTAATTTTCTTGTTGCTCTTATAGTTTTCCCGCTGTTTCCAGGGTTTAAACCGTCTATTTATAGCGATTAGACACCTCCAAATAAAAAAGTGAACGCCTACAGTTCACTTTCAATTATATTGAAATTATTTCTTGTACCTTATTAACAGCTTTGGCGTCATAAGGTAGGAACTCGCAGTTCCTTTTTATGGTGTTACTTATTTTTTACATATTTTGAGCGTCAAGTTTTTATACTTTGGATGATTATCATGCTCTATCGCATTTCTTTTTCTTGACGATTAAAGTCACGCTATTGTCTTGCTCCTATGAAAAATATTTTCATGCTGGTTGGTGAGCGTTCTGCAGATGTTCATGCTGCCGAAGTAATTAAGCAGTTCAAACAGAAAAACCCTTCCCTTAATATTTGGGGAATTGGCGGTCCGTTGATGCAGAAGCAGGGATTCGAATCCATATTCCCTTTTTCAAAATTTTCAATAATTGGTTTCGCAGAAGTAATCGGTCATCTTGGGTTCATTCTAAAAGTATTGCGAAAACTCAAATCTGAATTCATTGCCCGAAAACCCGATCTTGCTATACTCGTTGACTATCCCGGCATGAATATTCGAGTTGCAAAGATCGCCTACGAATTTGACATACCTATTCTGTATTATATCAGCCCGCAGGTGTGGGCATGGAAGAAAAAGCGTATTCATAAAATTGCCAAATACTCTGATAAGATAGCAGTGATTTTTCCGTTTGAAAATGAGCTTTATGAAGAGATCGGCGCTGATGTTGAATACGTAGGACATCCAATAAGTGAGGAAATCACAATATCTGAAACACAAGAAGAATTTGCCGAAAAATACTCCCTCGATCTTAAAAAGGATTGGGTAGGATTTATCCCGGGAAGCAGAAATGTGGAAATCAAAAGAATTCTCCCTGAAATTATTGAAACGATCAAAAACTTAAAAAACATCTATAAAGATTCTTATCAATTTCTCCTATCTCAAGCTGATTCCGTATCAGATAAGCTATTTCAAAAAATCCTCTCTCCTGTGAAGAAAGATGTCACGATCATTCATGACACACACGCTCTCATGAAATACTGCAAGGTCGTTGTGTGCAAATCTGGCACTTCCACGTTGGAAACCGGTTTTCTGGGAACTCCCATGATAGTTGTCTATAAAACCTCATCGCTTTCATATTTTATAGCACGAGCTTTCATAAAGATCAATATGATCGCTCTTGCAAATATTGTGATCGGTAAAAAAGTGGTGCCGGAACTCATTCAACATGCTGCCTCTGCCGAGAATATCACAAAAGAGGTCAGCTTATTTCTTGAAGATGACAATTACTATCAAAAAACAAGAAACGAACTGCGTATCATAAAAGAAAAATTGGGAAAATTCAACACCTCTGAAAAAGTTGCATTAGTTGCGCTTTTAATGATCAATGAAACATAAAACACTTCTTAATCTGGTTGAAAAACTAGGACCGTCATTAATAAAACTTCTCATGGGCACTCTGCGCATCAAGGAGTACGATAAACACAATCTCATATCTGCAAAAGAAACTCACGGAACAGTCATATATACTTTCTGGCATAGCAGGATGCTTATCCCTACTTATACACATATAAACCAGCTTGTTCATGTACTTATTTCCCAGCATCGGGACGGCGAATATATTGCCCGCGTGATCAGGGGACTTGGTTTTGGAACTATTCGCGGCTCTTCACGGCGTGGCGGAATGAAAGCATTAAAAGAGGCATTCGTCATCTCAAAAAAATTTGATATAGCCCTTACGCCAGACGGTCCGACAGGTCCCAAGGAGATCGTTAAAGATGGGGCATTATATTTAGCATATCGGACAGGGAAGCCCATCATACCAATGGTTTTTCTAATCAAATCAAGGTGGGAACTTCATAGCTGGGATAATTTTATGATCCCCAAACCCTTCTCCCCTGTGAAGATGATTTATGGTAAACCGATTTTTGTAAAATCAAAGTCTGAGATACCGGAAAAAAGAGAGGAACTTCAGAAAATGTTAATAAATTATTCTTCCTAGAAGAAACTTAGAAATAACTGCACGAGTTTTATTATTATAAAAAATATTAAAATGCCAATTCCCAAAAATAGAAAAACTGTAATCATTTCTGTAGTAAAGAAGGGGTTGCTGTTAGTATGTTTATGTTTGTTTTTGTGTTTTCGAACTTTTTTATTCTTAGACCGTTTTTTCGCAGACATGATACGGAATTCGCTTTTTTTCAACCATTCAACATATCCATTACTATCTCTAAATGGATACAATCCCTTTCTTCTCTTATGATAAAAATCCTTCATGTCCATGCCGGAACGTTCGGCATCATCTTTAAAAATGCGATATAGAATTTCATTATTGGTACTCATAGTGGTTTTTAAGTTGAAATCTCACATTTGTGTCAATAAAATCAACTGCAAAATGTATCCACAAAAATATCACTCGAATTCTTGCAACATATTGATATGCAGTTATATGATGAATTATTTTTACAACTTATAGAAAGAGAGACGCACAAAAGCACGTCTCTATTTGTATGTAAGTAAGTTTTGGAATTATCTCATAAGTACCATCTTCTTGATAGTTTCTTTTTTATCGGCAGTGAGTTTGTAGAAATAGATACCTGATCCGACTTGTTTGCCATTGCTGTCCTGACCGTCCCAAGCTATGCTTCCAATTCCAGATTTAGCATTTATATCAAGCTCTCTTACCAATTGCCCCTTTATGTTGTATATCTTTAATTCTGCTTTTTGTGTGCTAGGAATAAGGGAGAATGATATTGTGGTAGAAGTAGTTAAAGGATTAGGGTAATTCTGATGTAAATAAAACACATCTGGTACTTCTGGAGTAATCTCTGGTTCTTCTAATAACGGATACCCAATCTTGCGAAGTAGTTCTTTCTTTTTTAATGAATAATCCAACATATCCTTTGGTTTCATTTCTAAAATCTTGGATGGAACATTCAACAGCCCTTTTCCTCCACATGTATCAGCCAACATTAATGTCCTCATTATATTGATAACTGTAAATACAGAATCTGTGAGGATTGGATCAGACATCAAAATAGTATCATAATCATTCAATGCTACATCATAAATTTCCTGCTGTATCTTGCATTCGATAGAGAGATTCCTGGATAAGATTGCAAAGAGAGTGTCTTGAACAGATGATAAGCTGTCATAATATGAAGATAGTTCTCCAAAATCGGGTACTAACAGATTATTTTCACAACTAAATATTCTTCTTAATGACGCTTTGGCTTCTTTGGTTTCGGGATAGGTTATGATTATATCTTTATAAGCAAGTTTCGCATCTGAATATTGCCCTTCATTTTCCAAATCATAGGCACTATTAAATGCTATCTTGCTTCCTTCTTGAGTAAATTCATCATCATTATCATAATCTGTATTGGGATTCTCATCCGCAGGCATATATTGGAAATATTCAAGAGGATAAAATTGATCTTCATTAGGTGGATACTGCCCCCACCAATTATATTCTACATGTAATGGACCACCGGGAGGCATCTCTTTATTTTTATACAAAAGATAGGAACCATCTTCATTCACAATATCATTATGCCCATTCTGCATTATTGGGTCTCCCCAAATCAAATACATTTCATAATCGCCATTATTTGCTATACGATTGCATAATTCTATTACAGGGTAACTATCTCCGCTAATAAAGATACCAATATTCTCATTATCCGTGATAATGTTTTCCTTCATTCCAGGATAACTATCCCTTAGATTTATGCCAACCACATTATTAGTTATATTGTTCCTATAAATATGAATTTTACCACATTTTTCTGCTGAAATGCCATTATCATTTCCTGTAATATAATTATCAAACAACTCAATATTTCTATAACAACCGGCTAAATAGATTCCATTATCTGAAAAACTTGATAGTCCCGATATTAAGTTGTTGCTTATTTCTATTGATTCATCGTGACTAGTAAAAGGTGAACCTGCTATTTGCATTGCACAAGATAAGCCATTTACAAATTCGTTGTGGGATATAATATAATTACCGCCCGTTTCAATTAAAATACTTATTAAACAGTTAGAAAATAAGCTGCTATCGATAAGTGCAGCAACTCTTCCATGTGACCGAACACCTGTTTTTGCATTCTTTATCTGGCAATGTGTGATAGTGACCTGAGAATTACCCCTTAATCCAATGCCCTGCCAGTAGTATGAAGGAGCGTCGTAGATGTCTGGTTTAAATATAATAGGATTATCCTCAGTTCCTTCTGCTATTATATTACCATATACTATTAGCTTGCTATTCTCTCGTGCCCTAATAACTGTACCTGGAAGTATGTTCAGTATGCTGGTTTCAGGTAAGATAACATCCTGATGCAAAGTAATTGTCCCGCTCCAATAACATGTTGTTTCTTCATTTAAAGTATCCATTACCGGTTGTGAGTATAGATTGTTATTACATTCGTTCATGTTTGGATAAATATTGCCATGATTACTTTTATTTATAGGTAAGTCTGAGACAATAAAATCTATTATGGTTGTACTACTTATATATTGCTGGCAATAAATAGCTTCTATATCATTGTCATTATCAACATCAAATAAAATCGGTATACGTATCGAATTTTCAGGGAAAGAAAATAACAAGTCACCACTGTACTTATAACCCTTTAATTTCCTCAGCCGTTTAATAACAATATCCAAATTACGATCTGAATCTAAGTCATAGAGTATTATCGCATTGTTAGTTCCAGGATGTAGTGATGTCCCTTCAATTTTAAACAGAAAGGAATAGGTACCGACTGGATCTAATTCCCAAAATTCATCATAAGCATCTAATATTATAACCTCAGTAATACCATCATTATCAATATCACCGATGCCTGAATAGGGAGCATAATAATTATCTATAAAAGTTTCCTCTCTATAAATGGCTAGATTAGGGTCCCTGTCGAGCAAGAATAATTTCTCTTTTGAAATTATTAAACAATCTAATTTCCCATCATAGTTAAAATCCTCGAGCATAATTTTAACACATACATTATTATCTTGACTTGGTAAGACTATGACATCAATTTCACCAAGAGTTTCAGGGTTTCCAGGATTAAATTCATATACCTTTAAAATATTATCTTCGAACAATACAAATAACTCATTCTTCCCGTCATTATTACTATCGCCAATTGCTAAATCAGCAACATATTGTTCAATTTCTTCATTTTCATTGATTAATATCTCTCCATTAGAATCAAGTATTATAATAGAGTAATATGGAGCATAATATTCATCTCTAGAATATTGAAATATTATTTCACAATAACCATCATTATTTAAATCACCTAAGCATAAATTCTCTATCTCTACCAGATGAATATTACCTTCGAATATACGTGATTTATTGCCATTAATACTATTAACTTTATATAGATGGCTGTAATTAACATTATCTTGGGTTAAAATATAATATAGAGTGTCAGATAAATTATCCTTTAGAGGTAATGGTAAGCCAACAGTGTTTTCTATATTAGTATCCCATATAATTTCCCCGGAAGAAGATATTTTTTCCCTCCTATAATTAAGTGTTCGTTATCATACAATGGGAGATTATCCAATTTCATTTCGTTATACCTTATAGATTGAAAACCATTCTGAAAACTATAGAATTCGTAAGTAATTTCATTTGATACATTATTATTTTCATTTCTTTCAGTGATTAAACTGTCAGGATCAGCAACAACCTGTATTTGATATTCTCCAACAGGATAGTCGGTTATATTAAAGGGTACACTCTTTGTCTCCATTGATTCAAGTCCATGTATTACAGTTGTAATGCTATCATTAAGTTGATATACTTCGTTACTTATATAACAACGAACAGAAAAATCAGTAGTTATTGGTGATTGACTATAATTACTTACACCTGATTTCACCTGAAATGTTTGGTTTTCGAGATCATTACAGTATATATTCTTACTACATTGTATGTCGCTATAGTTGATATTTTCACTGTCCAATAAAATATTTAACGCCGGATCGCCAAATAAATTAAAGGTCTGTCGTAAAAAGTTACTTGAAGTTTTCAATTTTGCTTCTAACAACATTTCACCACACATACCCAAATTATAGCTATAGGCCGCTTCAAATAAATATTTAGCAAATGAAAAAGTACTTATTGGTCGAGTAGCAGCAACAAAGCCGATAGCTCCTCTCTTATCATTATATACTAAGAACTTTTCTGCCATACACTCATCCCGTGCCTGAAAGAAACCTGTCTCACAAGACATACTTGAAATAAAAGGTAAACGCCCATTGTAATAATCGTCATCTATAGCATTATAAGTAAAATATCGGCACTGGGGGTCATATTGGTCTGGTATTAGTCTCCAAATTGAACCGTGTCCCATATAACTTATTATTAAATTACCCTCTCTATATTGATTCTCGAGATGGCTTCTCGGTAAAGAAGGCAAAACGTTATTACCAAAACCATCATGAATCAACGACGTGTCTATATATCCGTCCACTAATAAATAAGTTACTAATGTTTTTTCATAATTTTCTACGAGAGGCAGGATTATATCGAATTCGTCATTGGCATTCCAGCAATGAGCTGTATTCACAAAGGTCATTGTATTCAACCAAGATGTGGTATCCGGTATCGGTTCATAATCGATGATCTTACGACATACATTCCTCACCTGAGTAGTGTCATCAACAGGACACCTGCCAAGCAGAATATCAGGATATATATCATAATCATTACCAGTTATTGTCAACCGAGCGAAATAATTATCATACCCAAGTGTGTCGGGATCATTCCCAAGTGTGTCGGGATCATTCCGATACGGATATGTAGGAACACAGTCGTCCATCGGATCTTCTCCAAAATACGCATCACCAAATAAATTTACATAACCGATCCTATCATCGTAGGTGTGGTCGGCATGCCCATCATTATATATACTAACCATTAACTTTTTAATTCTCTTTGTATTATCATCTTCAATAATTTGATTCGAGATATCACCCATTTTTATAATTACGACATCGAATCCGTTATAATTCGCTCTTTTCTGTGCAAGACTATCTATATACGGATTCACCCAAAAGCTATCATGGGTAATAATAAGGTAATCACAATAAACACCCTGTTCACCCATACAGAGACTATCCATATCTGTGAGCCATTTTATCTTTCCGGGATCCTCATATCCTGCTCCGCAACTTACAGCGGCATTTAATCCGTTCGAGTCATAATTTATCATCGAAGCACCGCATACCGCGTTAAATATTCCCACGTCTTCATTGATCGAACCGGATACACCATTGAAGCTCATCTCAATGTTCACGCGGGAATAGGCAATCACTTCTTGCTGAACAGGATTGAACTGCACAGGATAGATGTTCACTCTGATGCAATGCTGTGCCCGTACTGCCCCTTTTCCCGTTAACTCTCCCGTATAACCCGGGAAATATGCGTCCGTACCATAAGCCGCAGCATTAAGTGTAAAAACTTCTTCCATATTCACCCATTCCGGTGCAGGATAGATATACATACTATCGATCACAAAAGAATCCAATTATGGTTATATTCAGGTCCACACTGTTACATTCCGGTATTGCGATGAGATAGGACACAAAAGGTACCTCCGGATAACCGACCGAATCCATCTTTACATGTTCAGGGATGTAAACCCGATTGTAACTTTCCACATCTTTACTGTTCATCCCCGGTACCTCCAATTCGAACTCGACATACGAACTATTGGATTGTAGTATGTCATATTCGGGCGATCCCTCTCCTTTTCCCTCGAAATTTATCCATTCGTCGGCAAATGCAAACGTGCTCATTAAAAGCAATATTATTATAGCTAAATTGATTTTTTTCATCTTATGTTCCTCCATTTTTGTGTTATTTTAATAAAATCATTTTTTTTATCGGTGAATTCATAAAATCTATTTTATAAAGATAAACTCCATTAGGTAGCATTTTCCCTCTGTCATCGTTACCATCCCATTCCACTTCATTCATTTTTAATTTTACATTTTGAATTTTTAATTCTCTCACGAGTTGCCCCTTGATGTTATAAATCTCAATCTCAGCTTCTCTAATATTAGATGGTAACGTATAACTTATAACTGTCGATGAACAGAATGGGTTTGGTGTATTGTTCACTATGATGTTAGGATGCTCTTCTTCCTCATCTATTGCATGAGTACCTTTTACATGGATATAATTTTCTCTCAAGAATTCGTCTGATCCATCATTATCATAAATTGTTAACTTTACAGAATAGTAACCGGTATCCTGATAGGTGTATTCCGGTTCTGCTTCGTAGGAATCGACCACTCCATCATTATCAAAATCCCACTCGTAGCTCTGAATATCTCCCACCGAATAATTACAAAAGGCAACGCTAAAAGGATTATTACCTTCTGTTACAGCAGATGAGAAATTAGCAACCAGGGGTTCCTCGCCTTTTGAAAAGGGATGATAAACGATGAATGTTCTGCCATAATCGGTTGAATGAAATATATAACTATGCTCAATTGTAAGCATATCCTCATCATAATAACCATAGATATACACCTCTCCTTCCTGTCTTCCGCCCACCATATCTTTGTAGTCTAATCCGTAATTCATTATATTATGTAATTCCCAGGTTTCACCATAATCGCTACTATACGAAAGTCTCTTTGGAGAATCGGCAAAGTTGTATAATTCACCGTATTCTGTCCCTCTGCTCAAATCTCGTAGAGGATATTCGTCGACGTTAAACACGCTGTGTATGTATAGACTGTCATAATTATCATAAGTTATAAATAGATATGTTGAATCATTTATTCCTGTGATATTAACGATTGCATAACCTACTTCATTTTGATTATCAATTTCAGTTGCAGTAACATTTCCCACAAAACCCGCACAATTATGTGGGATAAAATTTAATCCATAACTTTCACTATGTTTCATAATACTACTGAATATGTATCCCTCATTAGTACCGCTACTAATTTTATAAGAAACATCTGCATCTCTAAAAACCCAACTTCCATATTGGCCATAATTATAGGAGACAAATAGATTATCATAATAATCATAGTATAAGACGCCAGGTGTTTTATCTGCACAAATGCTTATAACCGGCGTTATACTATCCATACACACAGCAGTCTCTCCAAAATCTGTAGAGTAGTAAATACCTTCACCCGTAGCAGTTGGTCCTACGAAATATATCTCTCCTATGTCGGGTCCTCTGGTAATGTGGTAATCAGCAAACAAGCCGGTTCCAGTGAATACCAGCACTAACATTACGAAAACTTTTTTTAACATCGTTTCTCCTTTCGTCTTTGTTATCTTAGAATAATGAGTTTTCTTATTGGTGAGTCCTTTAGATTTAATCTGTAGAAATAAATTCCTGAAGCTAATCCTTCAGCATTCCACTCAATTGAAGATTGATTATTGTTTATGAATATCTCTTCGATCTGTTCTCCCTTTATGTTATATATTTCAATCACAGCTTCTCTCATATTCTTTGGTAATGAATAATAAATTTCTGCTTTCGCAGTAATGGGATTAGGATAGTTTTTCAATTCTATCTCCGGTTTAAAGGTAACTTCTTCATCTACCGCAACAGTATCTGTTACATGAATATAATTATATCTTATTGCTGTATATAGTTGATCAGGCGTAAGAGATAATTCAACAGAATAATATCCCGTATTCTGATACGTATATTCCGGATTCTGTTCGTAAGAATCTATCTCACCATCGTTATCAAAGTCCCATTCCCAATAATTGAGGTTTTCTCCTGTTGAGAGATCCGTAAACTGAACCGTTAAAGGTGCTGTGCCGTTTATCGGGCTCGCTTCAAAATTGGCCACATAAGGGTCAGTACCATGCGAAAACGGATGATACACGGTAAAGGTTTCCCCATAATCTAAACTGTGATATATATAAATATGTGCTATTTCATGCATTAATTGGATATACTCTACTACCATGTACAATTCGCCGGGCTGTCTCCCACCAACAATGCTTCTAATTGGCAAATTAGGACAATTGAATGTGTTCTTTTGCTCCCATGTGTTACCGTAATCGTCACTATAAAATAACTTTTGTCCATTATCATACACAGGATCATTTATTAGAAGGAATATTTCGCCACTATCATGACCTTGTGAAAGTCTCGGTGTTATTGAATTAAAATTAAACACATGCTGAACCTCAAGATTATTAAAGTTATCATATGAAATCATTAGATATAATGAATCAAGAACGCCCGTTTTGTTTAATATAGCATATCCAATATTTGATTGAGTATCAATTTCGGATACCAGCAGGTTACCAAAGAATCCCTGACATGAATGTAGTATGAATGTTGATCCGTAATTTTCACTGTGCTTCCTGATACTACTAAACAAGTACCCTTCGTTAGTACCGCTACTCATATGATAAGAAACGACTGCACTTCTATAAATCCAGCTTCCGTATTGCCCGTAATTATACGAAATATACAAATTATCCAGCCAAGTGCATCCATATAAAACACCCGGTGTCAGATCAGCAACAATGCTCATGAAGTTGATGTTTGTATTTAATGTACTATCCATACAGGTTGCAGTTTCACCGAAATCGGTAGAGTGGTAAATACCTTCACCGGTAACAGTAGGTCCTATAAAGTATATTTCACCAATATCTGGTCCTCTTGTAATTGCCCAGTCTCCAAAGGCGATAGTGGTAATACATAAACAAACTAATAAGAGCAGAAGAGCCTTTTCCCATGAGAACTCAGTATTTAGACTTTTTTTCAACATTTTAACCTCCGCATATTTAACATACCAAGATGAGTCCGTATTTTGATGTCAAGTATAATTTTTTTCATCGCACATTCTTTTGTTATTTTATTTTAATCATCTTGTTAACCGGTGAGTGTTCTCTCTTTAGTTTGTAGAAATAAATTCCTGAAGGTAGGTTGTTGCTGTTCCATTCAACAGAGTTAGATTGAGAGGTTACAGGAACAGTATCTACTAATTGTCCTTTTAAGTTGTATATTTCAATATCTGAAGTATGCTTATTTTTTGGTAGATTATACTTAATCGTTGTATTTGTCTTAAAGGGATTTGGGTAGGCAATAAGTTCAATACCGGCTTGAGGTTCTGTCTCCTCATCAATTGCTATATTCGGGTCAGCTTCTTCCAGAAATTCATTGCCTGCGTAAATATATACCTTACCACAGTAACAACTATCAATAAAGGAAGCATTATAACCTGTACCTCCAACTGCAACATCATCATAATTATCGTTATTAAAGTCACCTACAGTTACAGACCAGCCCAAGCCGACACCATACTCACCTTCAATATGATAATCAATCGTTCCGTTCTGACAACCGAGATAAATATAAGCATCTCCATCAAGACCACCCATCCCTCCGGGATTTCCAGCCGCAAAATCGTCTTTACCGTCTCCATTCAAATCACCAAAACCGTTATTTCTGTTGACCAACCAATCATAAAATTCCAGATGCATTTTTTGTTGTAGTGCTGTTTCAGAACCAAACCAGATATCGGGTCCATAATAATCTATACCAGCATTGAAATCATCTATCCCGTCGCCATTCCAGTCTCCAAGTGCTATCCCTCCGGTTGTGTCATAATAGGGATTAGGAATCATATCTGTTAAAATCATGTCGAGGATAGAATCATTTTCTACTCCACCGAAATAAAGTTGTTTAGTGATATAACCATATTCGTCATGTCCTATGATAAAATCACAAACACCATCATTATTAACATCTCCTATGCCGTTTATTGATGTCCACCATGTAGAAAAATCAAACTGGCAAAAATAATGCAGCTCGAATTCATTGCCGTAAATCAAGTACACCCAATCTTCTTGTTCATTTGTTCCTATTCTCTTTGAAATTACAAATCCTGCATCATCATAACCATCTCCATTAATATCACCTAACCACATCAAACTTGGTGTATGCGTCGGACTGAATTCACTTCCTAGAAACTCGTAAGTATAATCGGAGATCGAATCCATAACAGCATTTCCTAATAAAATGTTTGTAAAATAATGAGATAAGTCCTCGTCAGGATCATAATAATATGTCCTATATCCCAAATCCTCATAACCATCACCATTCATATCGCCTAGATTTTCTAAGTGTTTGCCAAACCCTCTAAGACTATCAAAACCCGATATTATGAAATCAATCGAATCACCGAATCCTTCTTCTTTACCGAAGTAGAAATAACTTTTACTCCAACTGTATGGTTGGGCTGGCCAACCAGGATATTCAGGATCCCATTTATAAGCTCCCACTACAAGATCATCGATGCCGTCCCCGTTAAAATCCAAACTTGCAAGCTGAAAACCAAATTCAGAACGAGGATGTTCCCCTGTGAATTCTGCGATAAGCTCCATATTATTCTCTCCCACAAGGAAAGAATTAGGAAAAAAGAAGAAAGCAAAAAATTAAAAGCAAAAGGAGTAGTTGATTCCGCTTTTTTATTTTTTTATTCATAGTAACTCCATACATATTTATAAAATCGTCAAATTCAGCATTCTCATTTAATTAATGTTATCTTGCTCATAGATAAGACCCTGTCTTGATACAACAGTCTCCAAAAATAGACTCCTGACGTCCTTTCTTTAGGCTGCCATATAAAATTCCTCTCTTGTACGTTAATAGATTTGATCAGTTGTCCTTTAATATTATATATTTGCAATTTCAGATCATTAATATGATCTGCTTTTATTTCAAATTCAATTTGATTTTTAAAAGGATTCGGATAAGCAATAAGTTCAGGAACTGCTAGTGTTCTTTGTTCTTCATCTGTAGCAATATTCGGATCGGCTTCTTCCAGCAATGCATTACCTGCATACACATAGACCTTGCCGCACCAGCAATCGTTTAAACCTGAAGCATAATATCCCGTTCCTCCGGCAGCTATGTCATCATAACCATCATTATTATAATCTCCTACAGCCAAGTCAATGATTACTTGCTCTACTTCTTTTTCTAGCAGAATGTTACCATCTAAATCAAGTATTATTATCTTATTTTGGGTTGAGCCATTGCTAAAAGTAATTATTAGTTCCTGTATACCATTATTATTAATATCTCCTAGACAGTAATTCATAAAAGTATTCGAAGGAACATTATATACCCAGATGCTATCTCCAGTAAAGCCATTGATTTTATAAACTTTTCTACGATTTAGACTTCGGATTATATAATCAAAATCGCCATGATAATTATATATAGGTAAAGCGAGACCACTTGTTTGCAAATTACTATCCCAAATTAAGTCTCCTGAGGAAGATATTTCCATTCCACCAATAATTATATGGTTATTGTTGAACAAAGGAATATTTATTATATAACCTTCTTCTTTATTATATATAGAAGGGAAACCATCTTGAGGTCTATAAAAATCGTAGCCTTTTTCTACTTCTTTATTATCCTCATTTCTTTCGGCAATCACACTATCGGGATCTGCTTTAACTAATATTGTATATCCAGTAGGCATAGAACTTGAAATATCAAAATTAAAATCTACACTAATGGTTTCCCTTGCATCTATATTACTAATGGTATGTATAATCGAATCAGAATTTCCAAAAGAATTATCTGCTAGATAGCATATTACATCAAAATCATTCTCTAAATCAACTTGACTGTAATTGCTGACACCGGCTAAAATTTGTAATGTTTGATTGTTAATATTATTGGGTTCTATTCCTTGATGGCTACATTGAAGGTCACATTGCCCAGTATTCTTGTTGTCCATTAAAATATTCAATGCAGGATCTCCAAAGTAATTCATCTGATCTATAGCTTCCATTCTACTTGTTTTTAACTTAGCTTCCAATATTATTTCACTGCACATACCCAAGCTATACGAACATACTGCATCGAATAAAAAGGGAGCAAAACCATGGTTATCAGTCCAATCTATTGATACCGAACCACCGATGAAACCTATTGCTCCTTTTATACTATCACAAACCAAAAATTCTTCTGCCATACAATCGTCATGATTATGGAAAGCACCTGTATTACAGGCGATACTAAAGATTAAAGGTAAATTATTATTGAAGGAAGAATCACTGATATCTGAATAAGTTAAATGTCCATTAGCCCACCCCCAGGAACCATGACCACCATGTCCCATATAAGTATAAATCAGGTTCCCTTCATCATATTTGTCCAATGCCATTGATTCCGAATTATCTAGTATTATACTATCGTAATTTGTTTGAGTAAAAGGATATGATTCTTCAGTCAAAAGTGTTGTATAATAAGATTCCACTATTGGATCTATTATTTCAATACCATCTTGAACATGGGAATTTGAGGGCTCACCAACAAGAAACGTCATCCTATCTTTACAGCCATCGTATTCGGGATCGTTAACATCTATCGGTTCATAATCTACTATCTTTTGGCATACATTAGCTACCTGGTCTGTGCTGTCAACACTGCACCTGCCAAGTAGAATGTCCGGATATACATCTCTTATGCCACCTATCTCCGTTAACTGGCTGAAATAAACATCGTAACCTGCTTGATAAGTTGGGACACAATCACCAACTGGATTCCCATTTTCATCATAAAATTTGTTATCTCCAAACAAATTTACATATCCAAGTCTATTATCATAAGTATGTTCTGCGCGCTCTTGATTATAAGTATTTCTAATTAACAATCTTAATTTTTCATATGACCAATCATTGGGGGTAATAACTTGTTCTTCAACATCAATCATTTTAACAATTACTACATCGAATCCATTATAATTTGCTCTTTTATTGGCTAAATTTTGCAAATCTTGATTTTCCCAGAATTCATCATGAGTAATAATAAGATAATCACAATTTTCTGCTATATATTTACCATCGGGACAATCAGCAAAGGTCTCTACCCATTGAACATCACCAGGATCTATGTATCCTGCCCCACAGCTTACAGACGCATTTAACCCATTAGAATTATAGTTTATCATAGCAGAACCGCAAACCTCATTGAAGATACCTACATCCTCATTTACTGAACCGGTTGCATTCTCAAATGTCATTTCGATATTTAAACGAGAATATGCTATAACCTTCTGCTGAACAGGATTGAACTGCACAGGATAGATTTTCACTCTAATGCAATGCTGTGCCCTTACTGCTCCTTTTTCTACTAACTCTCCTGTATAACCGGGAAAATATGCGTCCGTATTATAAGCGGCATCATTAATGGAGAATTGTTCTTCCATGTATGTAATATCACCATTTTGTACTTCTATTAAATCAGGTGTAGGATAGATATTCATATTCTCTATTGTAGTTGAATCCAGCAAGGTAACATTCAAATTAACATTGTCACATTCCGGTATAGCTATTAGATATGTAACAACTGGAACTTCAGGAAATCCCGTAGAATCCATCCTTGTATGTTCGGGGATGTAAACTCGGTTGAAATTATCTATATCTTTACCATTCATACCTGGGATTTCCAATCCAAATTCTACAAACGAACATGTAGAATTCGTTACTTCATAAATCGGTGCTGATTCACCGCGAGCGTTAAAGTTTACCCATTCATCTGCCAAAACAGCAGAGGTAAAACCTATTAACATAATTAAAATCAAACTAATCTTTTTCATCTTTCTTTTCTCCTTTGTTTTATTAAGATTTGTCCTGTTAAATCTTTATTTCAACAGGATCATTTTTTTAATGGGTGAATTTTTTGTATTTAATTTATAAAGGTATATCCCTGAAGCTAAACCTTCAACATTCCATTCAATTGAGTTTTCATTATTCTTGATTAACAGTTTATCTACTAATTGTCCTTTTAAGTTATAAATTTCAATTATCATATCTTTAACATTTGAGGGTAAGTTGTAACTGATTGTTGTTTTTGGGTTAAAGGGATTTGGTGAATTGCTTAATTCAATTTCAGAAATATGTAGTAGTTCTTCATCTACAGCATTATTTTCTGTTACCAGAATATAATTTGTTTTTATAATTCCATCTTCAAGTGGTCCGTAATATATCTTTAATTTTACTGAATATGAGCCTGTATCTTGATAAGTATACTCCGGATTTTGCTCATAAGAATCAATAGTTCCATCATTATCAAAATCCCATTCCCAATTTTGAATATTCTCTCCACTCGACATATCCGTGAATTGAACGGTCAAAGGAGTCGTTCCTGTTGTTGGTTCTGCTTCAAAATTAGCATAATATGGATCGGGATCATAAGCAAATGGATGATGAACTGTAAAGGTTTCACCAAAGTCTAAACTATGGTATATGAATATATGTTTAATTTCACCCATTAACTGCATGTATTCTGCAAGAATAAATAATTCTCCCGGCTGTCTGCCACCAACTATATAATTTGAGAGCAAATGGTTTTTGAATATCCAATTTTCGCCAAAATTGCTACTATACCATAGTTCTGTTATCCTTGAACCATCACCAGTAAAGGCAAATCTTAATAAATAAAGTTCCCCTGGTTCAGAACCTCTGTTTAATGTAAAATCGTAAGTGCTATTCCAATTAAAAATGTGTTGGATTTCTAAATTTTCAAAATTATCGTAACTAATTAATAACCATAAAGAATCGAGAATACTATATTGCCTTACAAGCGCATAACCAACACTATCTTGATTATCTATTTCTACTGCTTTTAGGGAACCAAAATAGCCATTGTTAGCATGATAAATAAGATTTATACCATAATCTTCACTGTGACTTGCCTTACCATTAAAGACATAACCTTCTTGTCTACCACTGAGGATTGCAGAAATATCATTATGTCTAAATACCCAACTTCCATATTGTCCGTAATTATTTGAATAATAGAAAACATCCGGCATTCTAATACGATATAAACAACCTGGTGTTTTATCCGCACATATACTTATAACTTCACTAATGCTGTCCACACACAGCGGTTTCACCAAAGTCGGTAGAATGGTAAATACCCTCACCTGTTTTTGTGGGACCCACGAAATATATCTCTCCTATGTCGGGTCCTCGTGTTATATGGTGGTCAGCAAAAGCAAGTGTGGTTATAAGGAAACCGAATAATAATAGCAGAATAAGTTTTTTTCCTATTTTAAAACGTTTAATATTTGTGCTCATCATATTTTCTCCATTTTTGTGTTATTTTATTAGGGTTATTTTTTTTAGGGGTGAATTTTTGAAATTTATTTTATAGAGATAAACTCCACTAGGGAGCATTCTATCTTTGTCATCTTTGCCGTCCCAAATTACTTCATTAATTTTTAATTTTAAATTTTCAATTTTTAATTCTCTCACGAGCTGTCCTTTTATATTATAAATCTCAATGTGAGCTTCTCGAGTATTTTGAGGTAATGTATATTGAATAATTGTCGATGAAGTAAAAGGATTTGGATAGTTATTTATAGTCATAGATTGCGAATGAGGGGGATCATCTGTGCTCAATATAGGTTCATACTTCCCATGACCTCCATAAGCTCCTATATCATTATGCAAAGTTCCCATAGCAGGATAGAATGCAAAGCCAGGATTATTAGAATCTTCCACATCATAATACATCGTATCGGGATTCCCGGCATCTATGCACGGAGAATCTTCCGATAAATGATAAAGCGTGTCTGCAAAGAGAGGATTTGTGTTTATATTGCCGACACCCTGCCCTCCTGATCCTCCAATATCAGAATAGGTTATGTCTGATTCACATCCAAATCCATATAAGAATATATCCATAGGGTCATTATTCCACACAATACTATTTGTTATGTTCAGGATACAATCAAATTCACAACCTATTCCACCAACAATTCCTCCAGCATCAACGCTATTTACACTGACAGTTACATTTGTTAAACTTAAATTTACACCATTATGACAGAAAATGCCTCCGGCATCATCAGCATAATTATCTGCAACTATCCCATTTACCATAATCATATCTGCTCCTAATATTGACACTCCTCCCCCAAAACCTTGAGCATTGTTGTTTCCAGTTATAATAAAATCTTGTAAGAGAATGTTTCCTGTTCCTTCAGAATAAATTCCCCCACCACTATTTCCAATAATCATAACATTGTTAAGTATTGGACTGGAATTAGTACAACCAATACCTCCACCCCAATAAGCAAAATTATTTTCTATATTAACATTGCTAATATCGGGGTTAGAATTATCATCACAATAAATTCCACCTCCAATACCATTAGATACATAATTTTCGATTATGTTAATATCCGTCAAAACTGGGGTGGATTCTTCGCAGAAAATTCCCCCTCCAGCACCTATGGCAATATTATTCACAATACTTATATTTTCTAGAGTTGGATTAGAATTAAATCTACAACTTATCCCTCCTCCCCAAGTTGCAGAATTTCCACTAACAGTGACATTAGTTACACTCGGATTAGAGGAATCAGTGCAATATATACCACCACCGTAACTCTCGCTAGTATTGTTGCTAATGGTAACATCTAATATAGTCGGACTGGAATTATTAAAACCAATCCCGTAACCATTAGTAACAATACAATTTTTTACAACTGCACGGGATGAATTACTGAAACCTACACAACCAGGATCAAATCTACAATGTTTTAATTTTGAGCTATCCTGAAATGAAGTATTTGTTTCACAAAAATATAATCCAGCAAAAGTATCTGTTGTATCACTTGCTGTAAAACCTATTGTGTCACTTTCTGTTCCTATAGCCAGCAATCTACCATAGACTCTAAAATGATTTTGTTCTGGGAAAAAAATATTTACTCCCGGTTCAATAATTAAGGTACTATCCACCGGAACTGAAATATGTCCATCAATAATATACGGACTACCATCAATTGTCCAGATACCGCTTACATCTCCGTAAGGGATATGTGTTTGGGCAAAAGAGAGACAGGGAATAATAAAACTGCTTAAAACTATAATAACAAAATAATAAAAAAATTGTTTTGAATTTTTCATATTTTTTCTCTTTTGTTTTTATTTAAATTTTATTTTTACAATATCTATCATAAATTGTCAAATTTTTCTTTCCTTGTAATTTTTTAATGTATTACTATTTTCTATCATAAAATTACTTTTCATAATTTTTGCTACATATATAAATAAGAAAAACGCCTAAATTGTGACGATACCACTCAAAAAAATTATTTTTTTCATTGATGAATTATTTATCCATAATAAATCCAACTTTTTTGTTCAAGGATATATATTTCCAAGCTCTCACAAAACTCATTAATTAAAAAACTTGCATTAATTTTGCCACCCCAAAAATTTTACCCACTAATATATTCTTTAAGGAGTTTATCAGAATGTTAGATAAAATGCGTGGTATTTCTCGCCCTGTTATCTGGATCGTTGCGATCGTGTTTATCGGCGGTATGGCAACAATGGGTATCAGCAGCGTTTTTCAGGAAAAACCTTATGTGGGGCAAATTGCAGGTGAGAAAATTAAATATGATGAATATTATAAATTATTACAAAACACCTATACAAATTATATTCAGGATCCAGCCAATCAAGGTAAAGAGATCGATGATGCAATGTATCGCCGATTGAATGACCAAACATGGGATCAATTAGTTCAGAGGATCATTCTCGATAAGCAAATCAACAGATTTGATATCCAGGTTTCTCCCAAAGAAGTTGCTACAAAAATGATCAACGAACCTCCTGAAATGATCACTACCTATGAAGCTTTTCAGACTGATGGACAATTTGACAAGAACAAGTATTTGCAGGCATTGCAGAATCCTCAAATCGACTGGACATGGCTTTCCGGATACTACGAACAGCTCCTGCGGTATGAAAAGCTCAGAAGTTTTGTTAATGCAGATGTCATCATCACTGATCAGATAGTCATTGAAGATTTTATCAAAAAAGAAACCAAAGTGAAAGCTGATATCATCGTATTTGCTGCAGATCAGATCGATTCTGTTTATGTTTCCGATGAAGAGATTGCAGAATATTACGATAAAAATCGTGGAAACTACAAAGAAAACCCTCAACGAAAATATCGTTATGTTACGATTCCTTTAGTACCGAGTCCTGAAGATAGAAAAGCAGCAGAAGATAAAATAAATAAGATATATGAATTTGCTATTTCGGGTGAGGATTTTGCAGAACTCGCACGAGAATATTCAGAAGGTCCATCAGGTCCCGAGGGTGGAGATCTTGGTTATTTCACCAAAGGAAAAATGGTAAAAGAATTCGAAGATGCTGCCTTTGCACTGAAAATTAATGGGGTTAGTGAACCAGTAAAAACACAATTTGGCTGGCATATAATCAAAGCTACAGATTTTCGAACCAATGAGAATGGTGAAGAAGAGATGAGAGCGAGCCATATTCTTATTAAGGTCGAACCCGGAGCAGATGCACGAAGAGATATTGAAACTGTTGCTCAAGGTTTTTATGAAAATGTGCAGGCAGACAGCTTTATTGTCATTGCCGAAGACCACGGACTGGAAGTAAAGGAATCAGAACCTTTTGCAGAGGATGCACGCTATATTTCTGGACTTGGCAGAGCACAGATGCTCATAGATTTTGCTTTCAAAAATAAAGTGGGAGATGTGGCACCGCCCTATCGCAGCGACAAGGGTGAATATTTCGTTGCCCAGATATCTTATAAAATCGGAGAACACTATAAAGCCCTTAAAGATGTGAAACAGGAAATTTATGATAATATCGCAATGCAAAAAAAGATGAAGATAAAAAAAGTAGAAGCCAAAGAGATCGCTCCAATTCTCACTCCTGAAAATTTTGCGGAAGTAACAAAAGACAATGATCTTAAAGTCGTTAATACTGATTTTATCTCGGAAACCAGTTTTATTCCCGATGTGGATCGTGAAGTCAAACTCGTGCAGGAAATGATCGAACTAAAAACACCCGGATCGATCACGGATGTTATAAGAGGAAACAAAGCTTACTTTATTGCAAAGATCGTTGAATTCCAAAGTCCTGATATGGCAAAGTTTGAAGAAAAGAAGGAAGCTCAGAGAATTCAGGTGGAGAATCAGCTCTTTAATCAAAATTATAATCAATGGTATGCCAAAACGAAGGAAGAGGCGAAAGTCAAAGATTGGCGTAGTAAATTCTTCCGTCTCTGATCTGAATAAACTATATCATTCAAGTTTCGCAGTAGATATTATAAAAAGTATTAACCCAGTTTTATTTATTTGAAAGTAAGCAAAGTCTTGTCAATAAAATCATATTATATTGAGTTAAAGTTATGCTTTACCAAGCCAGTCTTCATTGCATTACGCCTTGGTAAACTTGTGACAGTGAAATAAATAAAAAGATTTCATAGGTTAAAAATAAATAGATTGCTTGCTTTACCAAGCTGGGGCTTGGTAACCAGAATCTAAACGCATAATCAATAAGCCGTTCCTGTAAATCGAACTTCTTTTGATTATTTTCTTTATTCTTTTCTTTACCACTCATTTATTTTTTCCCTTCATACTTGGATATTCCGTGCCTGCCCCGTGTAATCTTCTTTTTTATTACACTGGGGTTGGATATTGGATATTATTTCTAACTTACCCACTTAATTCTTCAAAGAACCGTTTTTTAAGTAATTCCCATTCCTGCGAGACTTCAATTGTATAACAATAGGGCGAAAATAAAATTCACCCTTTTGTTATTGTAAAAAAAAATATCTTATTGTAATTTATGGTCTGGGAAATCTACTTCGTTGGGACATATCACAATGATTTCACCGGTTTCATAATCACCGCTTGCAATATATTTATCACCATTTCCATTCTCGGGACACTCATAAGCATGTCGCAGATAACCGGTGCGTACCAGTTCTACAAGATCCCCAGAAAAGGACTGCTTTCTTTCAAACATATAGTTATCAATAGCATCTCTTACCTTTTTCATATTTTCAATACACAGGTCTGTTTTTTCCTGCGCCTTCACATTATAGAACTGGGGAACAAGAAGGATGAATGCCAGCGCAATTATCGCTATAACGCTTATTACTGTATAAATTGAGAATCCTTTACTATTTCTGAGCATTATTATCTCCTAAAATTTTTGTATAAATGAATTTCATGGCTTTGTTCAGTCAAGTTTTTAATCCAAATCTTTGGGTTCAAATCTTTTGCAAAAAGAAATAGGGATGAGAGCTTTGATCTTCACATCTTCTCCATGAATTATTTCAATTACCTTTCCCTGCATCTGTTCAATTTTGTACAGCATCTCACCAAGTTCTCTGTAATTCGTTTCAATGAGCATTAGTTTTTTATTCGTTCTTGTCACGATTCGTGACTCTTTTATTGCCTTCTGGGCTGCTTCAGTATAAGATTTTATCAAACCACCAATACCGAGTTTGATCCCACCAAAATATCTAACGACAACAAGCAGGACATTCAATAACTCATCCCCTTCAAGCACCTTTAAGATTGGAGGTCCTGAAGAATGTGACGGCTCTCCTGCATCTGTAGCATATTCTCTTATAGAATCCCCGTCAATTAATCTGTAGGCATATACAATATGTGTGGGTTTCCTGAACTCATCTTCAACTTCCTTGAGAATAGTATTTACCTTAGCTAATGAGGTGACATGATAGATTCTACCATGGAACTTAGAATTTTTTATGTTCAACTTGATCCATTGAGAATCTTTTATTGTCTTATACTGTTCTAACATCATAGTGTTGATAAATTACGCTGAGTTTTTTGTCAATATTTGTTGACATTATTTTACCGTCGAGGTGGGTTATAACCGTGAAAGAAACGATCCTTGTCAGTGCATGTCTTCTTGGATTGCGTTGTTGTTATAACGGATGTAATAACACCTATCAACCGGTTTTAGATCTGAGAGATAAATATATACTTATTCCGGTATGTCCGGAACAACTGGGTGGATTACAAACACCTCGTCCCCCTTCCTTCTTTATTAAAGGCGACGGCTCTCAGACACTTGAAGGAATCGATAACCTAATAAATGATCAGAACGAGAATGTTTCTTCACACTTTCGAAAAGGCGCTGAAGAAGCCCTGAAAATTTGTCGGCTTTTCAATATAAAAACAGCGATCCTGAAGGAAAGAAGCCCTTCCTGCGGTACTCATCAAATTTATTTAAAAGAAAAATTGACAAAAGGTATGGGAGTGACTGCCACAATACTTAAATCCAATGACATACGTATTATGTCGGAAAACGATATAAGGAGACCAGATGAAAGGAAAAACTAAATGGTTTAGTAAAAACAAGGGATACGGATTCATTACCGGTGACGACGGCAAAGAATATTTTGTTCATTGGCGTTCCATCGAAAGTGGTGGCTACAGAACACTCGTAGAAGATGAAGAAGTCGAATTTGACGCTACCGAAACTGATAAGGGAGGCCAGGCAACAAACGTCAGAAGAACGCATGAATTGTAATTGCAATAACACATATGCATAATAAGGAACATTTTTTAGATAATCTTTATAAAGAAACGAATCTTCATGAAGAGGAGTATTTCTCTAAGTATGCGACCAAGAACATTGAAGCATACAGAAAAATTGCAGAGCACGAGAAGTGTCTTCGCGGACCCTTTACGATAGATCGTGATAGAATAATTTACACAGGAGCATATAGAAGGTATCAAGGGAAAACCCAGGTTGTGTACTTCTCCAATCTCTTTGATGAAGAGATGTCAAACCGCAGTTTGCATACAACTTACGTAGCGCAAGTATCCCGCAGCATTGGCAAACTACTTCGGCTCAATCTCGATCTGATAGAAGCGATCGCTCTCGGACACGATCTCGGGCATCCGCCTTTTGGTCACGACGGCGAAGAGTTGCTTAGTGAGTGCTGTGTAAAGCATGGCATCGGACGGTTTCATCATAATATTGAAAGTTTATTCATTATTGATCATATCACGAACCATGGAAAGGGGTTGAATCTCACCTTTCAAGTTCGCGATGGCATCGTATCTCATGATGGAGAAGTTCATGATGAACAACTTCATCCAAAAAGAGATAAGACAGAAAAAGATCTGGAAGAATTCATCGAGACGATGAAAACTGATGATACAACCAGTCCTCCCGCCACTTTAGAAGCGTGCATTGTACGCATCTCAGATACGATCGCTTACATCGGTCAGGACATCGAGGATGCGATACGAATGGGATTTCTTAACAGGGAAGAACTTCCAAAAGATGCGATCCACAAACTGGGCTCTACCAATGATGAAATCCTGAGCACCCTCATTACAAATGTTATTTATAACAGCTTTGATAAAGACTATGTTGCTTTTGACAAAGAAACTTCTGATGCATTGTATGAACTGAAATGTTTTAATTACAAGAAAATTTATAATCATCCTTGTATAAAAAAAGAAAAAATCACGATTCAGCGTGGCATGAAAATTCTTTTTGATAAATACATGACCGATCTTGAGAAAAAACATACCGACTCAAAAATCTTCAATCATTTTCTCAATCATAAAAGTAATCAATATATCAAAGATACAAATGATGCAGAGAAAGTACGAGATTTCATCGCCACAATGACCGATCGCTACTTTAACCAGGAGCTCGAAGATTACATTCTTCCCGGAAGAGCTTCAGAATAAATAAATTACAAATTTAGGACTTATATGGATATAAATGTATTCGCAAAAGATGTAGAAGATCTGAAAGAAAAAATACTCGAATTGCGGAGGTATCTTTGACGTAGAGACCAAAAGCGCAAAGATATCTCAGTTCGAAAAGGAGATGAGCAACACTGGTTTCTGGGATGACCAGGAGCGTGCCCGAAAAATATCCGAAGACCTGAGCAGTCTCAAAGAAGATATTAATACTGCAGAAAATATCACACAATCCCTCGAAGAACTTGAAGCTTTTCTCGCCATTCTGCAGGAAGAAAAAGATAATGAACTGGAAGCGGAAGCCAAAAAAAAATTAGCACAAACCAAAAAGTATCTTGATAAATTAGAAACACAATTGATCCTAAGTGACCCATACGACAAAAAGAATGCAATTCTTGAGATTCATCCCGGAGCCGGTGGAACAGAATCCCATGACTGGGCAGAGATGCTTCTTCGTATGTATGTTCGCTGGGCAGAAAACCAGGATTTTCAAGTTGAGCTTATGGACAAGCAGCCCGGTGACGTGGCAGGAATCAGTTCTGCAACGCTGGAAATAAAAGGCAAATATGCCTATGGTTATCTTAAATCGGAGATCGGCATTCATCGGCTCGTCCGCATCTCTCCATTCGATGCAAATAAACGCAGGCACACTTCTTTTGCCTCTGTGTTTGTGTATCCGGAAGCTGACGATACGATAGAAGTTGAGATAAATGAAAATGATCTAAGAATTGACACATTTCGCGCAAGCGGAGCAGGTGGGCAACATGTAAATAAAGTGAGCAGCGCAGTTCGCATTACACATATTCCCACAGGTATTGTAGCACAATGTCAATCCGAGCGCTCCCAGCTGCATAATAAGGACAATGCGATGAAAGTCTTAAAATCCCGTCTTTATCAAATGTATAAAGAAGAACAGGATAAAAAACGGCAAAAAATCGAAAACGAGAAAAAAAGTATCGAATGGGGCAATCAAATCCGTTCCTACGTTTTTCAGCCCTACTCAATGGTCAAAGATCATCGTACCGACGAGCAAACAGGAAATGTTCAGGCGGTCATGGATGGAAATATTGACCAATTCATCGATGCCTTTCTAAAAAATAGATCATTGAAAAAATAGAGGTTCTCATGGATAATGAAAATCAGCTCATTCATGCGAGAAAAGAAAAACTTGGGCGTTTGCTCGAAATGGGAACAAATCCATTTCCTACAAAAGCAGAACGTTCACACCAAATAAAAGATATTCTCGATGATCCCGGAGCATTTATTGATAATAAAATTTCATTAGATGTTGTCGGCAGAATTCGTTCTCTCAGAAAAATGGGAAAGGCAAGCTTTTGTCATATCGAAGATGAAACTGGCAAGATCCAGATTTACATCAAACGCGATGATATCGGGCAGGAGAAATACAAAATTTTCAAACAATGTGACCTTGGAGACTTCGTGCACGTAAAGGGCTTTGTTTTCTATACTCAAACCAACGAGCTCTCCATTCATGCAGAGGAGTTCACTTTTCTTGCAAAGGCGATCCGCCCTATCCCTGTGGTGAAAGAAAAGATTGAGGACGGCAAAAAAGTTATATATGACCAATTTGCCGACAAAGAACTGCGCTATCGCAAACGATATCTTGACCTTCTTCTCAATCCTGAAGTGAAAGAAACCTTTAAAACGCGCAGTAAGATCATCAAAATGATGAGAGAATTCCTCGATGCAAGAGGTTATATCGAAGTAGAAACCCCAATTCTTCAGCCGCTTTACGGCGGTGCAGCAGCACAACCCTTTGTTACGAAACACAACAAACTCGACATGGAACTGTATCTGCGAATTGCGGACGAGCTCTATCTGAAAAGACTTATTATCGGCGGTTTTGAAAAGGTGTATGAGGTGTGCAAAGATTTTCGTAATGAAGGTATGGACAGAACTCACAATCCTGAATTCACGCAGATCGAATTGTACGAAGCATACGCAGATTATAATGATATTATGAATCTTGTCGAGGATATGCTCACAGGTATTGCACAAGAGGTGTGCGGCAGCTTGAAAATCGAATATGATAAGTATTCAATCGATATGTCGAAGCCATGGCAGCGTAAGCCAATGTTTGAGCTCATAAAAGAATATGCAGGCATCGATGTTGAAAATTCAAGTATGGATGAGCTTCTTGCGTTCTGCAAAGAGCATGAGATCGAGCTGGATGTAAAAAGCTTTGGAAAAATTGTTGATGAGATATTTAAGCGCTTTGTGGAAGATAATCTCATCCAACCCACATTTGTGATCGATTACCCCAAAGAGATATCACCACTTGCAAAATCCAAGCCCGAAAATCCTCAACTTGTTGAGCGCTTCGAGATATTTATCGGTGGGCTGGAACTCGGGAACTGTTTTAGTGAATTGAACGATCCGATCGATCAAAGAGAACGACTTGAAAGCCAGGCAAAGCAGCGAAAGTTGGGAGATGTCGAGGCAAATGAAGTTGATGAGGATTTCCTCGAAGCAATGGAATACGGCATGCCCCCAACAGGCGGACTCGGTCTCGGTATCGACAGGATCGTTATGCTTTTCACAAATTCTCATAATATAAAAGATGTAATTTTATTCCCTCAAATGCGACAGGATAGTCACAATGAATAATAATGAAAACTAAACATACTATAATTTTCGGTGACTCAAGAAATATGGCTGAGGTACGAGACTCTTCAGTTCAGTTGATAATAACCTCACCACCATATTGGCAATTGAAAGATTACGGTTCTGAAAATCAAATTGGTTTCAATGACTCATACGAAGATTATATTAATAATTTAAACGTTGTATGGAAGGAATGTTATCGCGTTTTGGAAGACGGATGTAAGTTGTGCATCAATATAGGTGATCAATTTGCTCGTTCTGTTTACTATGGTAGATATAAGGTCATTCCGATCAGAACAGAGATCATAAAATTTTGTGAAACGATCGGATTCGATTACATGGGTGCGATCATCTGGCAAAAAATCACAACAACAAACACCACCGGCGGGGCTTCTGTAATGGGATCATATCCTTATCCAAGAAATGGAATTCTAAAAATAGATTATGAATTCATTCTTATCTTCAAAAAACATGGAAAGAGTAAACGAGTATCTCATGAAACAAAAGATTTATCTAAATTAACCTCCGAAGAATGGAACAATTATTTTTCAGGACACTGGAACTTCTCAGGAGAAAAGCAAAATGGGCATCTTGCCATGTTCCCAGAAGAACTACCAAAAAGATTAATTAAAATGTTCTCATTTGTTGGGGATACAATCCTTGATCCATTCATTGGGAGTGGCACAACGTCTCTTGCGGCAAAGAACAATAACAGAAATTCAATTGGTTTTGAAATCAATAAGGAATTTGAATCTATTATAAAAAATAAACTTGATTTTGAACAACAGAAATTATATACTGATTATGAAATTATTTTCAAGAACCAATCAGATATTCTAACCCCAGAACAGATAAAAAAACGTATCTCAAAGCTGCCTTATATCTTTAAAGACCCTCTTAAATTTGAAAGTAAGATTGATCCGCGAAAACTCCAATTCGGCTCAAAAATTAATAACAATTCGAATAACTTAAATAATGAATATCACTCAGTGAAAAAAATTATTTCTCCCGAACTTATGCTGATTGATAATGATCTTCCAATTAGACTCATAGGGATTAAGACCAATCCTAGTAAAGAAAAGGATGCAGTTGATTTTCTTAAAACTATGCTAAACGGATCCAAAGTTTTTTTTAAATTTGATGAACAGAAATATGATTCTGAAAATAATCTCTTGGTCTATCTTTATTTAAAAAATAAAACATTTGTTAATGCACATTTAATAAAACAAAATTTAGTGAATGTAGATACTTCTCAAAGTTTTGAACATAAAAATCGTTTTAAGAAATATAAAGGAGAGGTTTAATGGCAAAAGAATGGATTTTAAATAGCGCAATGAATCGTTTTCAACTGAATTTTAAACGTAATGTTGGTCCTACTTCCGAGAGCATAAGGAATTGTAACCCAAAAACAGTTGATGAATGGCGTGAATACTATTTTTCAAAGGTGAAATCAAAAGAACAAATAGAGGAACTTGGAAGAAAATTATATGTAAAAATCACTGAGGTCATCCTGTCTGAGGTTGAAGAAATCACCGAGTCCGATTGCATTGATTACATGATAAATATGGTAATCGATCGCACATTCGATGGCTATCAAAGAGAAATAAGAACTATTTACGGACAGCTCTCTCAAATTTTGAATATTCGGATCGAACCAGCACCAGATAAATGGGACAGGTTGTACAATGTTGACTTTTTTATCACAATTACAGATAAATATATAGGGCTTCAAATTAAACCTATAAGTGAAGGAATCCAATTATCCCAAATTTTTAAAGAAAAAGAACTTCAAAGAAAAACACATGAAAAATTCACTAATAATTTTGGAGGTAAGGTTTTCTATATTTACTCAGGTAAAGAGGGGTCCAAAAAAATAATAAAGAATCCTGAAGTAATTTCTGAAATCGAAAATGAAATTAGTAGATTAAAAAATATATAAGGATTGTTATGACTATTAAAAATTTCTATGCAGAAGAGAATCAAAACTTGCAGGAAAAGTACGAGAAATCGATAGAATCTATCAAAAATATAGTAAACAAAACTCAAAATCTCGAAGCTTATCCTGACAAAAAAGAGTTCATTGAATTTTTCTATGATCTTGGTGTGTTCATCTTGAAAATGTATGAATTTGAAAGGCATGATCAATCCGAACACTTCTCTTCACGCTCAACCCTGGAACTGATGGAGGAAAACACATCATTTTTTGCTGATGTGCTTCCCGAAAATTATGACACAAGCTGGGCTAATCCAACCTATGCAGTTCAAAAACTCGGTGACAATTTTGGTCAGCTCTTTTCATATTTTTATATACGCACCAGACTTTTTATATCCTACGCATTTCTTCATAAACGATTTGCCATGTCAGAATGGAATGAAGTCTATATCGAGGCATTTCACCTTGTTGAAAGTGCGATGCCGAACTTTGAAGAGCTCAAAAAAGCTATCACAAAAATTGATTCACAGTATGGTGTAAAAGAGCAGCAAATACGCCTGCTTGAAACGTATGATCCCGATTTTGATATTTACAGAAATGTTATTGAAAATTCTGATCTTTCGGATGAAAGGTACTTATTCCGTTTTGGATGCTATATAACTGAAAATACTATCCGTATCTCGAAACATCTTCAATCTCTTCCCAAAAATAAGATAGTTGAGCTTGCTGATTTTATGGCAGATTCGTATGAACGTGGCTTTGTGACATCTGATAAAGATATGTCTAAAAAATCAACGATGATGCTTATCTATCCTGCCGGATTTGAAAGAATTATCAAGCATCTTATTCCGGCGCTTCAGAAAAAGGGGCTTTCTACTATTGTGAGCAGGATCACAGGTGCAACGACCAATAAGCAATATCCTTACGACCATCGTTTTGATAGAGCTCTCTATCTTGAGGAAGATCTTGTGGGCAGGATAAAAGAAAACACTGAGCAAGCGCATATGCTCTGCAAAGAATATACAGACAAATATTCGGGCTTGATATATTTTGAGACTTTCGGAGAAGAACCCTTCAGCCCAAAAGCAAAAAAAGAATGTCTTAAACTCAACAAAGATCAGCAAAGACTTATGCAGCAGATACAGCAGATTTCGAGTCAAATCACCTACACATACACCCCTCGCGAAGAAACAAGCTTCAGTATTATTTCATTCCCCACTCCTGACATTGGTGAGAAGTTTGAAGAGATATTTGATGCCACTTATGCGATCAATATGCTGAAGAATGATGTATATGAACCAATCCAACAGAAGATCATCGATGCACTCGATATTGCGGAGTACGCTCACATAAAGGGTAAAGGAAGCAACCAAACTGACTTGAAAGTGCGACTTCCAGAAATAACCGACCCGAAGAAGCAAACCAATTTCGTAAACTGCACTGCCGATGTAAATATTCCCCTTGGTGAAGTATTTACTACCCCTCAACTCACAGGTACAAATGGCATCCTGCATATTGAGGACACCTATTTAGGCGGACTGAAATATAAAGATCTTAAGCTCACATTCAAGGATGGTTTTGTAGAAGATTATTCCTGTTTGAATTTCGAGAATCTTGAAGGGAACAGGAAATATATTGAAGAGAATATTTTATTTCCTCATAAAACACTTCCTATGGGTGAATTTGCTATCGGTACCAATACATTGGCTTATATCGTTGCACAAAAATTTAATATCCTTCGCCTGCTTCCAGTCCTCATTATTGAAAAAATGGGTCCTCATTTTGCAGTTGGTGATACATGCTTTACCTATGAAGAGGATAAACAAGTGTACAATCCTGACGGCAAAGAGATCATTGCACGTGATAATGAAAAAACAATTCTAAGAAAAAAAGATATGAGCAAAGCTTATACATTCACTCATATTGACATTACACTTCCCTATGAAGCTATTGGACATATTACAGCCATAAGTAAAAATGGGACAAAAATTGACATCATCAGAGACGAAAGATTTGTTTTGAAAGGTACGGAAAAATTAAACGTACCTTTAGATGAATACTATACATAAGGAGATTAATGAAAATATACATGATTGCACTCGTCACTTTTTTGGTTGCACTTCTGCTGATAGGATGCAGCCAGAATGCTCCACTTGGATCAAAGAAAAATCCGATAAAGATGTACTTTGTTCCTTCTATGGAAGCAGGAAAGATCGTTACCGGCGGTCGGGAGATCGCTGATTATCTCCAAGAAAAAACAGGTTATTTTTTCAAAGTTGCAGTGCCGACAAGCTATGCTTCGGTCATTGAAGCGATCGGTACTGATGAGACTGATATTGCATGGCTTGCTACTTTTGCTTACATACTTGCAAATGAAAAGTTCGGTGCAGAAGTCGAGCTCACAACAGTACGTAACGGTTTGGAAAAATACAAGGGACAATTTGTCGCCCTGGCAGGAAGCGGTATAGAAGATATCAATGATATTGAAGGCAAGGTGATCGCATTTACCGATGCAGCCTCTACTTCTGGATATATCTATCCTTCTGCATTGCTCGCAAAAAAGGGTATTAAACCTGCAAGATCACTCTTTGCCGGTGGTCATCCACAAGCGATTCTTTCAGTCTATCAGGGCACTGCCGATGTTGGCTGTACTTTCTGGTCTCCCGTTGATGAAAATGGCGACATTCATGATGCGCGCAGAGCGGTTATAGAAACTTACCCGGATATTGTTGATAAGATAAAAATAATTGGATATACGGAATGGATACCAAATGATACTGTAACGTTCCGAAAAGGATTTCCTGAAGATATGAGAATTAAAATTGTGGATTCACTTGTAGAATTTGCAAACACAGAGGAAGGTCACCAGATATTGCTTGATCTTCTTGATATTGATAACTTTGTCCGTGCCGATGACTCAGATTATGATGTCGTAAGAGAAACGCTTCAGACGCTGGGCTCAAATGCATCCCAATTCATAAAATGAAAAATATAATAAAACTGACCGACTTGCATAAGACCTACGAGGGAGGTACCCATGCGCTGAAAGGTGTCAATCTCGAAGTTAAAGAGGGGGAATTTCTTATTCTCCTTGGCTTGTCCGGATCCGGCAAATCAACGCTGCTAAGATGTATGAACCGGCTTATCGAACCCACTTCAGGAGAGATAGAGATCGATAACGAAAATGTCATTACGGCAAAAGGTAAACTGCTTCGGAAAATACGTCGCCACATTGGCATGATATTTCAGCAATTCAATCTTATCAAGAATCTGAGCGCGCTGACGAATGTTCTTTCCGGAAAGCTTGGTTATGTATCGCTATGGCATGCAATCACCTTTTCCATGCACAAAAATGATGTTGCCCTTGCAATGAGTAATCTGAAACGGGTTGGACTTGACCAGTTTGCAAAGAACACAGCAAGAAATCTGAGCGGTGGGCAGCAGCAGCGTGTAGCAATTGCTAGAGCACTTATGCAGAATCCGCGCGTTATCTTTGCAGATGAACCTGTCGCCAGTCTTGATCCGGCTACTGCTGATTCTGTAATGAGATATCTTGGAGAACTTAATACAAATGACAACATCACTATTCTTTGTTCCCTACACTTTCTGAGTCTTGCCAGGAAATACGGCACTCGTGTTATCGCCCTGAAAGATGGCAATATTGTTTTTGACGGTACTCCAAAAGAAATTGATGAGAAAAAATTTAAAGATATTTATGGAGAAAATGCAGAGGAGGTTGAGATAAGATGAAGAAGAAATGTAAAACAATAGCCGTTATTCAATCACTCGCAACCGACCTTCTTTTCTGGATATATATATTTGGTTGTATGTACTATCTTATGCATAAGTGGTCAGGTTTTACTGCCAAATTATTCTATGTCGGAATTGCTGCGATCGTTGCCACGATCATTTTTCAATTCATTCGAGGATCAATTGGCGTAAAATTATTTTTATCTTCCGGAAAGCCGAAAAGAAGTGTGCTCAAATCTGTGTGGGGCTATCTTACCCTTCTATCACTGGTCGTCACTTTTGTGGTAGGCGTGAATATTGTACAAGTGGATTTCTATAAGTTTTTCACCAAATTTCAGAATGCAGGCGGCATTGCATCTGGCATTTTTGATCCTAGCATTACGGAATACTCTCTGTCTGCTACATCTATTGATGAACTGGAAAAGGAGAGCCTTCCTCCGGATGTTCTCAAGACACTTAAAGGTATTCAGAACAGAAAATATTCAACAAAGAAAGTTTTTCTTGAAGATCTTCAAAAAAGACTTGGAGAATCAACCTTACAGGAATACAAATCAAATATATTACAGAGTGCGTATAAGAGTAACCAACTTCTTAATATAGCACTCTCTGCCCTTGCTGAAACCATTTTCCTCGCATTACTGGCAACAGTTTTTGCCATCCCCTTTGCTTTTGTGCTCAGCTTTTTTGCGGCGCGGAATCTCATGCCCCGGACATGGCTCGGGAATATTGTGTATATACTTATTCGGACTGTTGCAACAATCTTCCGCTCGATCGAAGCAATTGTATGGGCGATCATTTTTAGCGTGTGGGTAGGTATCGGTCCCTTTGCTGGTATGCTGGCGCTTATGGTCCACTCAGTTGCATCGCTAACAAAACTCTATTCCGAACAGATCGAGAATATTGATTCCGGACCTGTCGAAGCGATCAAGGCAACCGGTGCGAGCACACTTCAGACCTGGATATATGCAGTGATACCACAGATAATCTCACCCTATCTTGCATTTACGATCTACCGCTGGGATATTAATGTGCGTATGGCAACGATCGTCGGTTTTGTGGGCGGCGGCGGTATCGGTCTCCTTCTTCTCCAGCAGCAGCAACTCCTCCGCTGGCATAATGTCGGCTTGCTGATATGGCTCATTGCATTCGTGGTCTGGGTTATGGATATGACCAGTGCAAAGGTGCGTGAGAAGCTGGGCGGGATGTAAATCCTCTCAATGAAATTCAAAGCGGTAATCTTCGACCTCGATGGCACACTCATCGATTCAATGGGTATATGGACTCGAGTTGATCATGACTTTCTTGCAAAGCGAAATATTTCTGTTCCCGACGATCTCTTTGATGATATCCAGGTGGGAAACAGTTATGTGGAAGTCGCAGAGCATTTCAAACAGAAATTCAACCTGCCCGATAGCGCGGAAGATATTATGAATGAGTGGACAGAGATGGTTGCCTGGCACTACCAAAATGATATTCCACTCAAATCCGGCGCAAAAGAATTCCTCACATTCCTACACAAGAACGGTATAAAGATCGGTGTCGGCACAAGTAATATTCATCATTTGACAGAAGTCGTGCTCTCTGCGAATGACGTGTGGCACTATGTCGATGCCGTGGTTGACGGACAGGAAAACCTTCGCGGAAAGCCATTCCCGGACATCTTTTTGAGAGTAGCAGAAAAACTTGCTGTTCCTCCGCAAGAGTGCCTTGTTATTGAAGATGTGATCGCCGGTGTGACCGCAGCAAAGAATGCCGGCATGACCTCCTTTGCGATCGAGGACGACTATTCTCTGAAAGATAAAGAGCGCATTCTTGAATATGTTGATTTTTATGCCCGGGATTTTCATGAGATCAAAGAGAGACTTGCACTCACATAAAAAATCCTCTTTGGGGTAAGATGAAAAAGCTCTCATTCTTTTTGTTATTTCTTCTGGTCATAGTTCCTCTTTTTTCAGATGAAGTTATGATGTTCACTGCAAATCAATATTTCATGTCCCGAATATACACTCTTTCCACAAATGGATCTGTGCAAAATTATTTTAGTTATGACAACTATCATTTCTGCGACATGGAAGTCGTGAATAACGAACTTTTTGCAGTCGATGCCTTTGCTCCGCGTCTTTACAAAGTGGACATCGGTACAGGTGACCTCGAAGTCATTATCGATGATTGGTCACTTTTTTATTTCTATGATGTTGCCTTTGACGGCACTTATTTCTACGTCACGGAATGGGACTTGAACCGCTATGATATAAACGGCGTCAAAGATGGAACTGTTTCATTTGATGAAGATGTGTTTGGGAGTGCCTGGGATGGTCAGTATCTCTGGATGCTGAATGATAACAACCAGATAAAATGCTGGGATGTGGCGCTTTGGCCCAATCTGAACGAGGTTGCTGCGAACAATTTTTCTCCTCCTTCTGATTCATGCAGGGGTTTGTGGTTTGACGGCACATATTTTTGGTCGACCCAGGGATTCGACAGCAGTCTTGGATATATCTACCAATTCGATTATTCGGGACAGATAATAGATCAAATTCTTGCTCCTGCATGGATCGGTTTTGGCGTGTGCAAACTTGATCTGCCTGTATCAACCGATGAACCTGCACAGCAAATTTTTACCACGATCAATATTTCTCCTAATCCTTGTGCGGAGAGAATAAATATAACTTTTACTCTGCAGAACAATGCATATGTCGAATGCATGTTATATAATATAAAAGGAAGTAAACTCAAGACTTTTTGTCCGGGAAACCTGTGCTCAGGCACACATCAGTTCGAATGGGATGTACACGAAATTCCTCCGGGAATCTATCTGCTTAAGTTTGATGATCAGGAAAATTCTGAACCAATAAAAATACTTCATCTTTCATCATAAAAAGCGCTCCGGTCAAATCACAATTAGCTTGACGTAATAACCTCATATTCGGTTTTTTACACACACGAGGTTCATAAATATGATAAAAAAGGCAAAAAACATCCTGCATTTTATTTCATTATTATTAATTAAATCAAGGAGTTTAATCATGAAAAGATCAATAATTCTCATTCTTGTGATGGTGCTTGGTTTAGCAAGCGCATGGGCTGATGATTGGAACCTGATAACCCCCTCGGGAGCGCCCTCAGCGCGTCAGGGGCATAGTATGGTGACCTTGCCCGGCGGTCGGGTGGTTCTATTTGGTGGGGAATATTGGGAATATGAGGAGGAGATTTTACTCAATGATTTATATGAGTATGACCCAAATATTTGGAACGCGATAACCCCCAACAACAGCCCGCCGCCAGCGCGGCGCGACCACCAGGCATGGGCGAGGGGCGATGTGATGTACGTTTACGGCGGTTACGGAGAAAATGGGGCTTTGGACGACATGTGGAGCTATAACACAACGGAAAACACCTGGCAGCAAGAAGTAATAACCGGACCGAGACCTCAGTCGCGTTACGGGCAAACTGTTACAACTATGACAGACGGCAGCGAGATCATAGTCGGCGGTACAGACGCCAACGGCGACCCTTTGGATGACTGCTGGAAATTAAATCAGGACAACACCTTCACGCAATTGCAAGATGCACCATACGCTTACAGCGAACACTCTACAGAGCTGTCCACCGATGGGGAGTGGCTGTATGTTTTCGGTAAGCCGTATTCTCTCGGTATTTATCGTGTCTCAACTGACCAGTGGAGTCTTGTGTCAGGAGGTCCTCCGAATGGACCAGGTTGCTGTACGACTCGCGGAGTGAATGCTGCACAAGAACCGGTAGTTTTCATTTTCGGCGGTAAAGATATTAATGGTAATGAAATGAACCAAACTTGGGAATACAATCTTTACGGTGGAGAACTATCTCAAAGAGGAGATATGCCGCAGCCGATAGTAAACGGAGCGAACTCTAAACTCCCTGTAGAACCTCCGGGTTATAGATATTCGGAACTATTAGGGCGGGATGATCTAAGGACACGCCAACAGTATAACAACGATTGGCTTGTGTTTGGAGGTCTAAGTGACAGTATTCCGACCAACAACTCCTATACTTTTACTCCCATATCACCACCGGATACCATCACGGTAGTTGCACCTTTGGATTCGGTATTTGCTGATAGTGTTCTGATGAGATGGCATCCTGCGGAGCCGTGGCAAGCAACCCATTATCAACTTCAAGTTGCAAGTGATTCAGCTATGACTATTCTCCATGCTGACACTGTTGTTACAGATACATCATACCTGGTGAAAGAACTCATTAATAATACGGATTACTGGTGGCAAGTGAGAGGATACAATGCCGGTGGCTGGGGTCCGTTCAACACCCCGGTACATTTTTTAGTTACTTATGTGGTATCAGTAGATGATGATCCACATCAGAACAGTACTTTGGGCTTGATTGTCTCTCCCAATCCTTTTCATGGTCATATATCCATTTCCTTTTCATTACCTGAATCACAACGGGTTACTTGCGCACTCTATAATATCAGAGGGGAAAAAATTGAAACGATGCTTTCAGAGCAATGTCCGGCTGGCATGAACGAGTATGAAAAAAATATTCAAGATCTGAATAGCGGTGTATATTTCTTGAAATTACAGACTCAACAGACTAAAGAAATCCAAAAAATCATCCATCTTTGACTGTAACTTTTTCATTAAAACAAAAACACGATTAGCTTGACGTGATCACGCCATATTCGGTGTCTCTACACACACGAGGTTCATAAATATGGTAAAAAAGGCAAAAAACATCCTGCATTTTATTTCATTATTATTAATTAAATCAAGGAGCTTAATCATGAAAAGATCAATAATTTTCATTCTTGTGATGGTGCTTGGTTTAGCAAGCATATGGGCTGATGATTGGAATCCGATAACTCCACCTGGAGCGCCCTCTGCGCGGCAGGGGCACAGTATGGTAACATTGCCGGATGGAAGAGTAATCTTGTTTGGTGGAGAAGATGAAACCGGGGCTTTATTCAATGACTTATATGAATTCCATGAAACGAGTTGGGCGGAAATTACTTACAACAATCCGCCACCTGTACGGAGCGAACACGCAGTTTGGTTAAGAGGACACCTAATGTACGTTTACGGAGGTTACGGAGCAAACGGAGCTTTGGACGATATATGGAGTTACAACACAACGGAAAACACCTGGCAGCAAGAAGTAATAACCGGACCGAGACCTCATTCGCGTTACGGGCAAACTGTTACAACTATGACAGACGGCAGCGAGATCATAGTCGGCGGTACAGACGCCAACGGCGATCCTTTGGATGACTGCTGGAAATTAAATCAGGACAACACCTTCACGCAATTGCAAGATGCACCATACGCTTACAGCGAACACTCTACAGAGCTGTCCACCGACGGCGAGTGGCTGTATGTTTTTGGTAAGCCGTATAGTCTCGGTATATACCGTACTTCGACGGATAGATGGTCTCTTGTATCCGGAGGTCCTCCAAATGGACCAGGTTGCTGTACGACTCGCGGAGTGAATGCTGCGGGAGAACCGGTAGTTTTCATTTTCGGAGGCAAAGATTTTTACGGCAATGAAATGAACCAATCCTGGGAGTATAATCTTTACGGCGGTGAACTATCTCAAAGAGGAGATATGCCGCAGCCCATAGTCAACGGAGCGGCTGCGAAACTCCCTGTAATACCTCCGAGTTTTAAGCATTCGTTACCTTTAGGGTGGACTGTGAAGAGTTCGCGCCAACAGTTTGAAAACAATTGGCTTGAGTTTGGAGGTCTCAGTGACAGTATTCCTACCAACAACAGCTATACTTTTACTCCTATATCACCGCCGGACACCATCACCGTAGTTGCACCTTTGGATTCTGTATTCGCTGATAGTGTCCTGATGAGATGGAACCCTGCGGAGCCGTGGCAAGCAACCCATTATCAAGTTCAAGTTGCAATTGATTCAGCTATGAGTATTCTCTTTGCTGATACTGTGGTTACCGATACATTGTACATGCTGAGAAATCTCAGTAATAATACGGATTACTGGTGGCAAGTGAGAGGATACAATGCCGGTGGCTGGGGTCCGTTCAACACCCCGGTACATTTTTTTGTTAGTTATGTGGTATCAGTAGATGATGATCCACATCAGAACAGTACTTTGGGCTTGATTGTCTCTCCCAATCCTTTTCATGGTCATATATCCATTTCCTTTTCATTACCTGAATCACAATGGGTTACTTGCGCACTCTATAATATCAAAGGGGAAAAAATTGAAACGATGCTATCGGGGCAATGTCCGGCTGGTATGAACGAGTATGAAAAAAATATTCAAGATCTTAAAAGCGGTGTATATTTCCTGAAATTACAGACTCCACAGACCAAAGAAATCCAAAAAATCATCCATCTTTGACTGTAACTTTTTCATTAAAACAAAAACACGATTAGCTTGACGTGATCACGCCATATTCGGTTCTCTACACACACGAGGTTCATAAAATATGGCAAAAAAAGACAAAGGATATCCTGCTTTTGAATTCATCGCAGTGGATACGGAAACCACTGGTTTGGATTCCACAAAAGAGGATTTGATCGAGATTGGCGCTGTCCATTTCAAGGATGGCGAACAGGTCGGTTCATTCCAGACATTCATCCATATTAACAGACCTCTGCCTGATGCGATTAAAGTCCTTACTCATATTACAGACAAGAACCTTGTGAATGCCCCTTCGCTCAAAATGGCATTGCAGGATTTTATTGAATTCATAGGCAATACTCCGCTCTGTTTTCACAATGCAGGATTTGATCTCGGATTCCTTAACGAGTCTCTTGGTAGATGCAATTTTTCTCCAATCAAAAATAAATATTATGACACGCTGGATCTTTCTCGAATTTTTCTCCCTCATTTGAAGTCTCATGCCCTCGGCTCTGTCGCGGAATATTTCGACATCATCAATCAGCAGGCACACAGGGGGCAGAATGATGCGCAGGCAACAGGTGAAATTTTTCACTCGATCACAGATTTCATTATCAACTACATCGACCTAAAGCTGGTGAAACAGGTCGAGGAGATCGCATCCTTTGCATTTCAGCAAAATGCAATGCTGGCATATCTGAAAAAGATTCTCAGCTATTTTACAAAATTGTATCTGCAGAGGCAGAAGCAGAACGCTCCCACAATTCCTTTCTTCACCAGACCAAATTATATCACAAATATTGAGAAGGGCGAACCTCCGAGTACAGTTATTGATGAAAACGAGATCCTGCAACTTTTTGAAGAAGGCGGCTCACTGGCAGAAAATTTCGTGAAATATGAATATCGTGAAGGTCAGATCGATATGGTTTCCTGGGTTACCGAGGCATATCAGAAAGGAAATATTCTTCTCATCGAAGCAGGGACAGGCGTCGGCAAATCACTTGCCTATCTCATTCCTTCCATTTACTATTCGAAATTTTCAAAACAGAGAATAATCATTTCGACAAATACAAAAAACCTTCAGGAGCAGCTCTTTTTCAAAGATATCCCAACTGTTCAGGAAACCACAGACCTCACATTCTCAGCAGCACTTTTGAAAGGCAGATCAAACTATCTCTGCATGAGAAAATGGTATAATGTGCTTTCCGACATAAACGGATATCTCACGCAATATGAAATGAAATTCATGCTCAATCTTATTATCTGGGCAGCGATGACCAAAACCGGAGATGTGGAAGAAAATCATTCTTTCAAACCCTATCAGAGCGGGTTGTGGTCAAAAGTCGCATCAGACAGCACCTCATGCCACGGCAGGAAATGTCCATATAACACGGATTGCTTTGTCATGAAGATCCGTAAATTTGCAGAGAATGCAAACCTCGTTATCATCAATCATGCTCTGCTCCTTTCTGATGCTGCAAATGATTTTTCAGTACTCGGAAATTATACAAACCTTGTGATCGATGAGGCGCATAATCTTCCTAATGCTGCTGCTATACATTTCGGATTTTCCATCACTATGATCGACCTTCTTAATATTACAAGAAAGCTATTAACAAAGGGCGAATACCAGTACGGAATTATTAACAATCTCCGGATCGGCATCACAAAAAGTACGCTGCCTGAAGAGAAAAAGAAAATATATAAAAGCATTCTTGATGAATGCGAAGATCCAATAGATACTATCGAGTCAAAGGGGAAAGATTTTTTCCAATATCTGACACAGATCGTACTCACAAGAGGAAGTTACAAGAAACTTCGTTTCCAAAATCTTGATGTATTCAAACCGGCTCAAGTACCCCTCGAGGACATCAGCAGCTCGCTTTCTGAGATAAACAAAAAACTCACTAGATTGCATACCGATCTTCTCGATGTGAAACCCCAGAGCTTTCCCAAATACGATCAGAACATGTCTGATCTCGAGGGCAGCATCAATCAGATAGTGGAACTCATTGTGTGCTTTGAGCATGTATTCAATCCGGATTTTGAGAACTATGCATTCTGGCTGGAGACATCGGAGAATACCTTCAACCCTGATTTTATGCCTCGTTCAGCGATCGTGGTTGCACCCATTGAGGTGAACGAGCCGCTTTTTAAATATTTCTGGGATAGACTTGAAACTGCTATCCTCACCTCTGCCACTCTTGCAATCAGGCAGGAATTCAAATTCTACAAGCATCTTACAGGTCTTGAAGAAGTCGAGCAGAGCCGGCTTATGGAATACATTGCCTCTTCTCCTTTTGATTATCCCAAGCAGATGAAAGTGCTCATTCCTGACTTTCTTCCAAATCCCAAAGACCCTTTCTTCACACCTCAGGCGCTCTCATTAGTAGAGGAAATTCTCAGCGCACACAAAAAGGGAACGCTTGTTCTTTTTACCTCTTACAAAGACCTCGATGCTGCGTATACAGAGCTTTCTACTTCGACAATGAAGAGTGAGATGACTCTCCTCGCACAGGGAAAAAGCGGTTCCAGAACAACCATACTCGACATCTTTCGTAATGATGAGAATTCCGTTTTGCTCGGCACAAAAAGCTTTTGGGAAGGAGTCGATGTTCAGGGTAAATCTCTGGAAATACTCGTCCTGTTCCGGCTTCCTTTCCTGGTTCCGACAGAACCCCTTGTGGAAGCATGCCTGGATAAACTCACTGCGGAAGGGAAAAATTCATTTCTGCATTACACCCTGCCCATCTCATTGCTTCATTTCAAGCAGGGCTTCGGACGCCTGATCAGAAACAAAACAGACAAAGGCGTTGTTGTCATACTTGATTCACGGATCTTTTCAAAAAACTACGGTCGTTATTTTATTAATGTTATGCCCCTGCATCCCAATAGAGTATCCAGTCCCCTGGAAATAACAGACCACATTACAAATTGGTTCATAGAAACTCACACGCCATAAGGAGAAATATTTTGAAGATCTCAACACTATTCATTTCGGTTTGTTCTTTTATTTTATTTTCCTGTAACCTACTTTATGCTCAAGAAAAAGCACCCTTTAAGATCGGCGAGAAGCTCATTTACAATACGAATTTCGGTATCGTGAACGCCGGCACTTTTACCATGTCACTGGAAGATGGCGGTGAAATTATGGGTCATCCGTGCTATCTGATCAAAACTCTTTCGAAAACAAATCCAGTCTTTGATCTTGTGTATAAGATACGTGATGAAACAGAATCCTACTGGGATAAAGACCAATTTGTTGTCCGCAAATTCATCAAACGCATTTCTGAAGGAAGCTGGAAACAATATCGCATTCATTACTATTTTCCTGAAGATACGACCTACTATTATGTGACATACAAAAAGGGTGGTCAGACTAAAAAGCAGAGCACCTCACTTACTGATCCTCAGGATACGTACACCATCATCTACTGGGTGCGCCTACAGAATCTGGTCGTGGGCGACACACTGCATCTGAACATCAGTCTCGATGGAGATAATCATCCTGTAAAACTGCTTGTAGAGAAGAAAGAGATATTGAATACGATTTTCGGTGAAAAGGAATGCTTCAAGATCACTCCGATCATTCCTGAGGTGTCACAGAAAAGAACCTCCATAGTGATGGACATCTGGGTTACTGATGATGAATACAAAATACCGGTAAAACTGGTCATAAAAATAAAATATGGAAACTTTACTATGTCCCTGAAAGATGCTGAAAATACTGGATTAAGCACAAATAATTAGTTCATGAAAAAGTTTGTCGTATCCGATTTTGATTATGAACTTCCGGAAGGAATGATCGCACAGTTTCCTTCTGAAAAGAGAGAAGAGTCCAGGCTGATGATCGTGAACCGAAAAGAAAACTCGGTTTCGATAGACATTTTTAAAAACATACCGAACCATCTGGATGAGAATGATCTTCTTGTTATGAATGAGACGAAGGTCATACCTGCGCGGCTGGTTGGCAAAAAACCTTCGGGAGGTAAGATCGAGATACTACTTCTCGAACAGGTAGATGAGCATACATGGAAATGCCTTGTAAAACCCGGGCGTCGCCTGAAGATCGGCTCTGAGATGATACTTGGAGATATGCTACACGGCAAAATTATCGAATGGGGAGAAAAAGGTGAACGGCTTATTCAGTTTTCCTATGAAGGAGATTTTTTTAAGATCATTGAATCAATTGGGAAAGTGCCACTTCCGCCATACATAAAAAGAGAGGCAACCGAACTCGATGCCGAGCGTTATCAAACGGTTTTTGCAGACAAGGAGGGCTCTGTCGCAGCGCCAACCGCGGGTTTGCACTTCACTCCGGAATTGCTCAACACATTGGAATCAAACGGAATTTCCTCTGCAAAAGTTAACCTCCGTATTGGGCTGGATACCTTCCGTCCGGTCATGGTCGAGCACATAAAAGATCATACAATGCATACCGAATACTGCTCCGTCTCACCTGCTGAAGCACAAAAAATAAACAACGCAATCGAAAATGGGAAAAACATTGTCGCAGTGGGTACTACGAGTGTGCGAACTCTTGAAAGTTTTGCACACGGCAGGCATATTGTATCTGGAAATAAGCATACGGATATTTTTATTTATCCGGGATATTCCTTCAAAATAATTGATAAACTTATCACAAATTTTCACCTTCCCCGCTCAACTTTGCTTATGCTTGTATCTGCATTTGCAGGATATGAATTTATTATGGAAGCATACAAAACAGCTATTAAAGAAAATTTCAGATTCTACAGCTATGGCGATGCAATGCTGATCATTTAATTATGAAAAGAAATGTAGTTATAATAGTTCTTTCGACACTCATTTTTCTCTCCTCCATGCTTCAAGCACAAGAGCATGACTATTATTTAAATCCGAAATTCGTTTCTGATGCCTTCGATAATACTGTTGACGTATTCAGTTCTCCGCTGCATTGGGAATCACATGATTGGCTGAAAGCCGGAATCTTCACGGGATCAGCTATCTTGCTCTATACCTATGACAGGCAGATGCAGGATTTTGTTCAGGATCATAAAACAGAATTTCTTACTTCTTTCGCTGATGTGACAAACTATCTTGGCAACGGGTACGTGGTGCTTCCGGCAGAAGCGTTATTATATTGTTATGGACACATTGCCGATGATGAAAGGGCACGAAGAATATCTCTTGAGATGCTTGAAAGTTTTGCTATCGTGGGAGTAACGGTGAATGGATTAAAATTTCTTACACACCGGTATCGTCCCTCAGTTTCAGACTCTCCCGACATCTGGGATGGACCATCTTTTTCCTCTCATAACATCGCTTTTCCTTCTGGACATGCTGCTGTTGCTTTTAGCTGGGCGACTGTGCTTGCTGAAGAATTTTCAGACAAACCACTTGTGGGCATCATATCTTACACACTCGCTGCAAGTACGGCTTTTTCAAGGATATATAATAACAAGCACTGGGTTTCTGATGTATTTGTTGGTGCGGTATTAAGCCATGTTATTACAAAGAAGATCGTTTCCCTTCATACTGAAAAGGGTCAAAATAGCATTACAGTAAATCCACTACCTCGAGGATTTTCTATTGCTTTTACATTTTAGGATTTATAAGCACTGGACTTCACAGTCAGCGTAGCTGGCGTGGAGTTCAGAGCGTTCATTACTCTCTCAAAATACATTGTCACCCTGAGCTTGCCTGTCACGGCGTAGTGTCTGGGCGTATCCGTCCCGACTAGTCGGGAAGAAGACTAAAGTGTAACGGAGACGGATCGAAGGGTCTATTTGCTACAAAAACACCTCATATCCTGCCTAGTGTCAAGTCAAGCTTAGATTGGAAGTGGTAATTGAATTTTGACATTCCTTAATATTGCCTTCTCCTCAAATAGGAGAAGGTTAGTTTACCCCGTGAAATCAGCTTGCTGAATATTTCACCGGGGGATGAGGTTTTAAACTTTGTTAAAATTCAATTTACGTCATTTCACAATTGATTTATCAATAGATAAACCAGCTTCTATCAAAACAAGAACGGGGTAGGTGCAGGTTAATCCTGCACCGTTTAATACATTCATGGAATGGTCCATGACTGCGTCAGACTTTACTCTGTCGGATCAACAATTCTGCCGATAAATAAAATACTCCCGGTCTGGTTTTCCCGGATCAAAAATATAAAGGGATGATCTGCCTTGAACTCCAAGGGCTGTACTGCTACACTTTTCAGCATTACTACTGCTGTAGCTGCAGCAGCTTCTGTGCCTTCTTCATTCACTTCCACATATGCTTTGTGAATAACTTTGCTAATAAAAAGTTCTTTTGTTCCGGTCATTCCGGAAAAATCTGCAGGTGGGAGTGAAAACGCATCAGGCATGCCCATATCATAAAGTGTTCTGGATAATTCAAATTCGCTGATAGTTTTAAACTTTGGCATATTAACCATAACCAGACCTTCATCCACTTTCATTAACTCATCTATCCAGATGTGTACTGAATCGGCAGTTAAATGATCTTCAAATTCCAACAAACCATCATCTTCGTTTGGTAGGAATATGATCATGGATAAATCATTACTTTCATAGGGCAATTCTAATGCGCAAAACTCACCAAAACATTTATATTTAAGTCGTGTTTGTTGATACATCATGGGAACAAGTATTGTTGTGTCAGGGGAAACATGGAAATCTCGATTATAAGTTTTCTTTTTGTCAAATTGGCTGAGCCAGTTACCCTTAAAATAAATTGCATTGCAAAGAACTAATCTTGTATCAATATTCAACATTGGCTGTTTTATCAATTCTTTGATCTTGTCATGTGTTTCCTTTTCTACCCATTTATTGATTTGTTTTCGTGCAGTTTCTCTCTTTTTGATAAAATCAACAAAATACAAACCGGCGCCATAATATTTTTTATTCAGTTCGATGAAAGAATCCAGGAATTTATAACTTTCTTGCGCCCACAGGGAGTTAGCTATACTTATTTGGACATCCCCTTTATTTTGAATGGCATTCAAATCGGACTGGAGTTTTGAAAACGCCGGATGCAGACTTTCCTGCGTGAGCGGAAAATGCAGGACCTGTGCCATTTCTTTTTCGGTTTCTCCCCGTGCACCTGCATAGGTCATGGCAAGTGCTGTGGAAATACTATAGGGTGAAAAGAACAAATTACCCTCTTCTCCCTTAAGTTCCTTATACAGGTCGAAACAGAAACTGTTATTGCCTTTTACAACTGATTGTAGATCGTTTTGCACACCGGCGCAGGCAAGAGACGAAAACAGACAAAGACCTAAAATTAAAACTGAGATACAACAAAAATTGGGTTTCATTATTTTTCCTTCACTTTTTCATTTCATAACCTTACCATCATTTAATAATTTTTAAAACCCCAGGATTGGCTGTATTTCGCCAACTTATCACCCGTATTGTTATTTAAAAAGGTAATTCTTCCAGTTGAACCTTCTTTATCGCATATTTCAGCTAACGATATGCCAATTCCCAATTTTTTATATACCATGTTACCAACTGGCCTTCTTTCTTTTCAGTCGTAAAATGTCTTTCATATTTCATATTATAAATCATTTTTCCACGTTATTTGTCTTTCGGGTCGTGCATTTGTAAAGTTTTATTTTTTAAAGAGGTTCATTTTCTTCAAATGATTAATTATTAAATATTTTAATCGCCTTCCAACCCCATATTCCTTTCTTTTTGTTGTAATTAATTATGGCTGTTCCGTTTACAAAATTCCCATCTTCTATTTCGTGATCTTCAATAAGTGAACATTCAATGTAAACATCGTCAGCAAAACCAAATGAACCTGATAGTTTAACCATGCCGTTAAAAGATTTAAACAAGTTTTCTGTTGACTCTTGTTGTGTTAATCTGCAAGTTAAAACGATGTAATAAGAATATCTGTCCTTCGTAACTTTCTTTAGCTTCACTAAAAGATTGCTGCCGATTTCAACTTTCTCTTTTAGCTGATTTAGTTTAATAATGCTGTCAATTTCTTTACTGACGATAAAATGAGCAATACCTTTTTCTTTATTGATGTGGTCAACTATTCCAATGTTCTCTGGAAATGAATCCCAAAGTTTACCATCAGTCCGTTCACTGATTGAAAGAATATTAACTCTTGATTTTTTCTCAGTTGAAAATGAAAACATTGAACGGGATTTTTCTTTCTGATAGAATTTTACGAAAACTGGAATTCCTTCTTTGATTGGAAACTTTGCTGTGATGTCTTTTACATCAATTATGCCTTCTTTCATTTGGGCACCTACGAATGCCGAAACTCTCCATGCAGTAATTTTGTTCCCATCATTTTTTATTTCCTGAATTACATTTCCACTATTCCATTCAAATATGTCCCAACTCTCGGTTGAATTTCTTTTTTCAAGAAGATAAATTTGAAAAACTTTTTCCTTATTGTATTCTCCCTTCACTTTTATTGAATCGCCTTCTCGGAAATTTTTTGATATGTTGAATTTTCTGTTTGGCACAACAACTTCAATAATCTTCTCTGAAAGTTTTATGAAAAGTTTCCTTAATTGTTTGTTTGGTTTTTCGGGGATTGTAAATGTTTCACCAATACAGCTATCTAACCAAAGCAATGAATAAAAATAAATTCTTCGGCAAGTTGTTTCTGTGAGTTGTAATAATCAATATTGTTTTTCTTGTTGCTTGCATTTTTGAACCATTCCTTTTGCTGATGTTCTCTTAACTTTTCAGAAATTTTGGTTCCTTCTTCTTCCTTTGTTTTTATTGCGGAAGCAATTTCACACTTCGCTTCGCTCCAAAGTTCTTTTTTAATAAGAAGTTCGGCAAAATTAGCCCGAACATTCGCAATGAATTTATCCTCTGCTTTACAGAGTAAAGATTTGCAGTAACATGAAATTGCTTTTTCCCTGTCAGTTTCAATCACAAGTTCTGCAAGTAAACTCCATGTCCAATACTCACTGATTTTTTCTTTTACAACTGGAATTAAAAACTCTATTGCTTCTTTGTTGCGATCTACAAGATGTAAAAGTTTGGCTTTGTAATAAGTCAGCCAAATGTTGTCTTGAAATCTCTCAATACCAATATCTACAAATGGTAAAATGTAATCAACCTCTTGACTAAGTTTTTTATCAAGAATCAATTTAGCTCCGTGCTGAAATATTTTTTCTGCAATGCTCGGATAAGTTTTTCCGTCTTTATTGAATCGCTCAAAATCTTCTTCTCTCAAATTGTTTAAGTCCCAAAGTTTTAAAAAGGCGATAAAGTTAAATTCTTCTCTGTCGGTAATCTTGTTTCCAAATTTTAAAAAAAGAGAATGTAATAGGGATGGTCTTTCGTTATTGAGTTTTATGTACTCAGCAAGAAGTTGTCTTGCATTGAAAATATTTACTTTTTCTGAATAAATAATTATTTTTCCTTCCTTTTGAAGTTCCCAAGCGAATTGTGTGTTTAAATCAATGTCGTCTGGAAATTGCTGAATAGCTTGTCTGAATAATGCTAACGCTCCTTGATGGTTCCCTTGTTTGCTTTTTTCTTTCGCCTGAAAAATGATTCTCTTTTCAGGAGTTGCCAAAACTTTTGCATGTTCTACTGATTTCAAAAGTATTTCGTCAGTCTCATTTATTTCAAGTGCTTCAAGTTGCTCTACAAAATTCTCTGCCGTTGCGTAATCGTTTTTAGAAACTGAACGCTTAGTCAAATCATAAAGACACCATGCAAGGGCTTTGATATTCCATTCATCGTTTGGGTCGGCTTCAATTATTTTTAATGCCATTGTATAAGCTTCGTCAAGCGAACCTGATTTCCGTAATGCAAAAACTTCTTGACTTGATGCCATTAGGTTAATCGTTTTAAAAGTGATTGTAATTTCAAATCTTGTTCGCCTTTCGTTGAATATGGCTTGAAGGTGGTATAAATTCCTTGCCCATTGTATATGCAATCAAGGTAAGCACAATTTGCGTCTGTATGTAAAAAATATCTGTCGCAATAGTTCTCATTTAAGATATTGGTAATAAGTATTTCTTCCTCTGTCGTTTCCTCTTTAAGTAAATCAAAAAGTTCTTTTTGAAATTCCTTAGGTGGATTGTAAGCAAATTCAAAAATCAATGGCTCGATAATTTTCTGTCTTACAAATTGTGCAAACTCTTGGTCTGATGTATTGATGATTTTGTTTCCTCCAGTAAATCCTTTGCCTCCATAATTCAAGTCAATTGTAACTGACTTTTCATTTCTCGTGAAAGAATATCTCTCAACCCATTGCAGATGAGAAACAGATAATTCAATTTCTTGGTCTTTTAGTTTTTCGGTTAACTCAACATACTTTGCTTTAAGAAAAGGTTGTGAAAATTCTAACTGTATTTCTCTTTCAAAAAAATTGGTTGGAATGTGAAATTGGTTTGCTGGTGCTTTTGCGATTGTTGATGTTGGCTGAACAATAAATTCTGATAGGGGAGAATAGCTTTGTGCATTGATAGCAAACAAATTCTTTTTAGCACGGGTAATTCCCGTGTAAGCCCAACGGAAAAAACTTCTTGAAAGAATTCTCATGTAAACCTGAAAATTTACAAAAACATTTCCCCATTCACCGCCTTGTGCTTTGTTGCAAGTAATGGCGTAACCATACTTGACTTGCATAGCATTAAAATATTTGTCTGCTCGTATTGCTTCCTTAAATTCTTTTGTTCGTGGTCTTAAATTCGGATGACTGTTTTTAAAATCAACATATAATGCTTGTTGTTCGTTTTGAGTTAATCTTGCAAGGTCGCTTTTCAAAAAGTTGTCAATGATTTTACAATTCACTTGATGCTTTTGTCCTTTTACATCTGTCAGTTCCGCAATGATGTCACGGAAGATAAAAGTTACTTCTGCTTTTTCTCCATCTCGTTTGTAAAAACGAATTGTTTTGGGTGGTTCAGGAATTTTTGAAACCTCAACTACTTTTAAAAATTGTCCGTTGTAAAAATCAACAATATAATTGTAGTTGTTTTTTGTGTTTATTAAAACATCTCCGCCTTGAACATCGGGTTGATTTGGGAAAAACCTTTGCCGAATTGCAAGGTTGTAATCGTGTGCTTGTTTGTTAGAATGGGTAATTACAATTGTGTTTTCAGAAATTGCATTGTTCACCGTCCGGAAATAAACACTGTCAAAATCTTCGCTGCTGTGTATGCTTGTGTCACTAGACTTGATTATCTCAAAACGGTTAAACTCATTTGTTTCTAAACAATTTCTCAATGAAGTTGCTATTGCTAAAATTCCGCTTTCGTCTTGCAATCTTTGAATTTGCTTCATCTCAAACTCGTCTGTCGTAACCTGATAATGTTTAGCAAGATATTCTTTGTCTAATGCAGGAGAAAAGCTCATTCCTACTGGAGGTAACTGTGCATTGTCACCGATGAAAATAATTTTTGCATCTGTTTTGTATTTGAAGTCAACAAATGAAAACAAGTCTTTTAGTAAGTAACCCGAACCGAAAACAAAAAACTCGTCTTCATTGTAAATATCTGAAATCATTGAACTTTCGTCAATGATGTAGACAGTGTTTACAATATCTTCATTGAGGTTTAATTTATATCGAAACTTAAAGGTATGCTCATCGTCTTCAAGTTCTCCTAAGTTATAAATACTCTTGTGAACCGTGTAAGCATCTGTTTTTGTCTTGTCGCCAATTACCATTGCTGCTCTACCTGTTGGAGCCATAATGGTAAAATGTCTGCCTACTGATTTGAAATACCGGACGAGTTCCTGCATTAAAAATGTCTTACCAGTTCCCGCATAACCTTTCAGGAGAAAGCAATTTGTAGAAGAAGCTAAAAACGCTACAATTTTATTAAGTGCTGTTTTTTGGTCGTCAGAAAGTGAATCAGGTAAATGGTTAAATAAACTCATAAGATATCATGTTTTAACATTTTTCATTCTGCTCTTGTCTTTTTAAGCTTGTTGGTAACGGCAGCAATATGAAAAGTTGGGGAGTTCGAAGCGATTCACTTTCAAGGTGTATAGACCTTGATACGACGTACAAATATTGAATAACTTACTAAACCCCAATTTTTTATATTGCATGTTAGCCACTGGCATTATTTCATATTAATTAATAAAGAGTCTGCTTTTTTTGTCAAACTTACATCAAGCCAACCTAAAAAATTATCAGATTTCTTATTTATCTCATTAAAATCCAACTTTGACCCTTTTTTGTTCTTAAGATATAAAGTCTTATTGGTAAAATCTATTTCTAAATTATCTAATATATAATTCTCATTATGACTTTTCGAGAATGCTTTAATAGGGTCAATAGTATCAACTATTCCGAAAAGATAAAGTAATGGAGACTTACTCATTTTAATAGGTTTGAAATCAATTAACTGCTTTAATCCAAAATGTTTATATAATTCCTTATCTTTTGCTAATGGTATCCAGATATTATGAACTGCAATTGCAGATGCTGCTAAAGCATATGTTTTTTCAATCTCTTTATCCCAATTGAAATCTTTACAACCACTTTCTTCTTTTTCAATGCGAATTTTTACAAGTTTATCATACAAATATATACCAGCTAAAATACCATGGTCAATTTTTCTATGACAAATAATTCTATATTTATAATAATCTACAATACACTTAAAAAGTTTATGATTAATTCCTTTAATATCTTGATCAAGCAATTTATTTGTTTCTGATATTTGAAAATATTTAATCAATGAGTCAAAATCAGATATTGCATTTAAATAATGTAAATCATTTTCATAAGGATAGGCATAGTCATGCAACAAACAAGTCAAAAACCATAAAAAAGAGAAATCATCTAAATAATTACTGTCTGTAGAATTAATTAATTTTTTAAAGTCAGTATTTTTATGAATAAGAATGCCTAAAAAAAAGATCGAATTTGTGTGATTTTTATTATTTCGAGAATTAGGAAGAATTTTATTTATTTCTAAAATATTTGCTTTACCACTTCTGTAAAAATAATCATGTATAAATTTTTCATGAATATTTATATCTGATTTATTTATAAATGGATTAATCAGCTTTTTATCATGAATATCATCATAATAATCCCAATCAATTTGGTATAAATCTATAAATGATTGTAGTATGCTTTTCATATACTTGTGGCTAACTTGTAGATAAATTCATTGTGTTTAGCCTGCCAATTTGGGTGTATAAACACTATTGCATTTATATCAACTATACAGCTAACATACATTATACTGCTTATAACCTCATTTTTTTCTTAAATTATTAGTTTTCTGCACCAATAATTCCTGATTTAATAAATTAACATTTTAAATTAAATCCACGTCTCTTTCCACCCAATTTCAATAGTAAAAACAGTATTCTTCTTAATTTAAAATCGTTTATTTAATTTCCTTTTATCTTTGTCAAATTATTTATTTTTCCCTCACTCATCTTCTCGATAATTCATTGCTTAATGAGCTCCGATCTTCCCATCTCATGAAGTCCAGCCCAAAGTTATCCCGACGGGATAAACCCGTCTCTATCAACAAGAAGGGGTAGGTGCAGGTTAATCCTGCACTGAAGTAATGCCAGTCATGGATTGGTCCATGACTGCTCAGTTAATGGTTTTGGATCACGTTGTTTTACTAAATAGATTCTTCGCGGAGTTTATACTGAGCAAAGTGAATGTGCTCAAGAATGACAATAGAAATTAATTATCTCTCTTCGATCTTCCGTCACGCCGTAATGAAATAAAGGCGGATCGCTCTTCGAGTCCTCACTCCTCTCCAAAAAAATTCTCTGCTTTATAGACCATGATTATTTGTAATAATTTCATTCCTCGAAAACGCGGGACCGAGGTAATATATTCGACGTTTTCAAAGCTGTTAATGATCGAGGTATTGAGCTTCTTTGACTGATCAAAAAGTAGGAAATCTTTACCAAGTAATTCCTCGTCATTTCTCCACAAAGTAAATTGATGAATTCGATTTCCGAGATCAAAGCATACAAAATCGTGTTTGGAATATATAATGAGTTCACTTGCGATCTGGTGCCGGTTTGCTGCAGGAATTAAGTCGGGATAATCTTCAATTATGAGTGCTGCATCCCATCCAAGCTGTTTCCACCCGTAAAACTGGTCTGTCGGGTCATATGTGATTGGAATGATGGGCACATAAACCTGAATAAGCACGACCACAAGCACAATGATAAGTAAGAACCAGTTTATGACCCAGGTGATCCTCCAGCCGGTGTGCATCTGCCAATCCTGCAGATACAGATAGGTAATGAGCAGCATTCCCGGAATGTAGGCAAAGGCAGCCCAGTTCGCTTCCACCTTCTTCTGCATGGACGATAAAAGGAAAAATCCAAAAAATACGATAGCGAGGAAGAAAAGTAATTTCACTTCCTTTGAATGATACTTCCACTCAGCAATTATTTTAATCATTGCAATGATGAAAATGACAAACAAAAGTGGACCGACAATGCCTGCCTGCCCTCCGAGAAAATCGCCAAGCTTCTGCCAGTTTGGAAAAGATCCACCAACTCCGTGTTTCAATTGAAATGAAAAAGAAAGCCATTCATGCTGTGCATTCCAGATCACCACAGGCAGAAATACAATAAAGGAAATTGCTAATGCAATATACGGTTTGATGCTCTTCAGCAATGTGCGTTCGGGCGTGAATATCAAAAACAGTAATAGTGCAGGAAAGATTAAAACTGCTACATATTTGGAAAGCAGCACACATCCGAAAAACACTCCTACAAGTATCCATTGAAGCCATTTTCCATTTCTGTACGCTCTGTGAAAGTGAAATATACCTGCGGTCAGGAAGAATATCATAGGCGTGTCCGGTGTGGCAATGATCGTGCCTGCAAAAAGGAGCAGTGTCATATTGCTCATCACCAAAAAAGTAAATCCTATCTTCTCGTTGAACATTTCTTTGCCGAGATAATAAGCATACAAAGAGGTGCCTGCTCCAAGAAGGATCGGCTGCAGATGCACTACAAATTCAGCGCTCTTGAAAAATAATGAGAGGAAACCAAAAAACCATCCTATCATCGGCGGATGATCGAAATATGAAAGTGCAAGATTCTTACCCCAGAGATAGTAATATGCTTCATCGGGAATGACATTAAGCCCGATTGTGTAAATGAGTTTGAATACGGTCAACGCACCGACGAAGATGATCGCTTTCTCGTTGTAACTCAACCTATTTTTCATCGGTTTCACCTTTAAAAGTCCAGAAATAGTGTATCACGTAATTTACAATTGTGATAATAACGATCGCAATGAATTTGGAGATCAGATCGTTGATCATAAATACTTCAGTGAAGAAGATCATGAGCAGATTCTGTGCGATGCCGGTTATTATCATCGAAGAATTATATTTGAGAAGCCGTGCGGCAAAGCTGCGTTTTGTCTTTGCTGGATTATCCCGCCAGGTCCAGAAATTATTGAGTAGAAAATTATTGATAATAGAGATCTCAGTTGCTATCACTCCGGCAAAGATATAGTGCATTCCGACAAGCGTAAGAAGATACTGCACTCCCAGGTTCACCACTGTGCCGCTTCCGCCAACAATGCCGAATTTGATGAAACGCTTTAAGTGATTCTTAAATAATCTTTGAAAAAATGAATTTGCCATAGTTCTAGTTTCTTAAAGCACAAAGCAGATTTTTCTTGTCCAGAAAAGAATAACATTCAATAAATGAACCATGAAAATCGAGCTATTTCCTATGATAAAATTCTATAAAAAAGTCGGATCAACAAATGCGCTCGCCATCAAATTTTTGCAAGACTCGACTTTCCAAAAAAATTTCGTTATTTGCGCTGGGGAGCAAACAAACGGAGTCGGAAGACTTGAGAGAATCTGGTACTCACCGGTCGGCGGTTTGTGGTTTACTCTTGCATTTCCCTGTAATAAATTTCACTCATCTATAACGCTTTTTACAGGAGTGGTCATTCATAAGGTTCTTAGTTCTATCTTTCCTGAACTCACCTTTTCGATCAAGTGGGCTAATGATATATTTGTAAATAATAAAAAACTCGGCGGAATTCTCACTTCTTCCAACAAAAACGGCACAGTGATCGGTATTGGTATAGACTGTAATATCATAGAAATTCCCGATCATCTTAAAGAAACTGCAACCTCGCTTCTAATTGAAACTAATAGAAAATTAGTCTTAAAGAAGCTCCTAAAAGTAATTTTAAAAACCTTTGAAGAGAATTTTTATCTTTTCAATGAAAAAGGGTTTCCCCATTTCGTTGAGTATTTCAATCAACATCATTACCTTGCACATAAAAGAGTGCTAATTTGTTCGAGTGAGAATCAAATTGTGGGAATTGTCAAAGGTGTTACAAAAGATGGTATACTTATGCTAAAAACTGAGAAAGGATTGCAGAGCATTCTGTCAGCAGATAAGATTGACATTATAACCTGAGTTCTACGTTTGTACACTCATGCCCCGGTAGCTCAGATGGATAGAGCAGCGGTTTCCTAAACCGTTGGTCGGAGGTTCGAATCCTCTCCGGGGTACCATTTTTGATAGAACGCAGATGGACGCGGATTTAACTGATCTGCGCAGATCAAAGAAATGAAAGAATATAATATTCTATCCTGGATCATTCCCTTCACAACAGACTCGTTATTTCAAAAGATAGGGAACAAGACTCATCTTTTCAAGCTGAGTCGGGTGAAGCCTTATCTCAAAATATTTTCTCTGTGTTCTCTGTGGTGATTATTAGATTATAATTTGCTATTCTTCAACTTATACATCGTTCTGATCAAGAATGAGGGATCATCTTTCATCTGCCTGAGAAGGTCGATACTTCGTGGTGTGTCTGTAAGCAAAAATCCTCGTGCAACAATAACACGGATACGCTCCGAAGATGAATTCATGTAATTTTCAAGGAGTTGAACTGCACTATCAGTTTTCATCTTTCCAAGAGAAGAAAGCACACTGGACACAAACTTTTTCTGATCCAGCATTAATGACAGCGTATCAATCAGAGTTGTGTACTGCAGTTCTCCGATAAGGGCGAGTGCATTTTTCACAACAACACTATCCTCATTTGCAAGAGCTTGTGGAAGGTATGAACCGAATTCAGAAGATTTTTTTGCAAAATTCAATATTGCCCTGTACTCGAGCGAACCTTTTGTATCCAGTTTATTCTCGAAGATATATTCCGAAGCTTCGGCATCTCTGTTCAACAGAATTTCAGCAGCTTTTGCTACTCTTTTCGTGCTGCTTCCCACTCCCCATTCAGAAGCGATCGAGAATATCTCTTTAATTGAAGCAAGGGAATCTACTGATGAAGCATCTTCTTCAGCTTTTTCTTCCACCGCAGCTATCTCTTCGACAATCATGAGCGTATCCCAGCCAACGCCATAAGTCCCATAAGACCACTTTGCATCATTTTGATACTTTTCATGATATCCGCTTGTGTCTGACGAAATAGGATAAATATCGTTTCCTCCTGTATCGAGAAAAATACCTATACTTCCAGTATTTCGAGCAGTATTAGCATAACCAAAGTTACTGGATACGTTCCTCTCGTATCTGTCATTTCCAGAAGCATCGAGGAACAGTGCAACGGAATTAGTTAGCCCCAATCCGTTTCCACCCTCGATAGAATAAATATCATTTCCTTTTCTGTCTATCAGATAGCCAACCGCATAATCATGTGCAGCTCCCTGCCCGGGTCCGTGCTTGGAATAGTAATGATCCTCGCCCTCTTCATCATACAGAAATCCGCCTGCAAGATGGATGCCGCTTCCCTGCGGATAATACACTGCAGAGTAAAAATCATTTCCTGCCTTGTCTATGATGATCCCGAGAGCATACCAGTAAGCAACCGCCTGACTGTACACTGCTCCCTGGTAGACATCATTACCAAGCCGGTCATAAAGCACACCTATTCCACCTCCAAGATAAGGACGTACCCCGAAGCCAAAGCCCTGCGACAGCGATCGATGATCAAATGGCGCAAGGGGAACGTGCAGATACTTTCCGCCTGCATAATACATATCGCTTCCATCGGTATCGATAAGAAATCCTGCTGCGAGCGGACCTGCAAATCCTTCTCCAAGCTCAGTTGTGGAATAGTGATCACAACCATTTTCATCAATAAGCAGATTCAAACCGAAGGTAGATGCTGCTATGCTGTTCAAGCCACCTTTATAAATATCATTCCCATCAATGTCATGAGCGAGAAGATAGCCCAAAAAAGAACTGAGTGTGTAGTCATCTCCAGCATAAACATCATCGCCAATTATATCATAGGAAATCCCTATTCCGGCAAAAACGTGGAACAGATTTCCGATCATATCATTCCGATAGGTGTCATCTCCCTGCATATCTATAATCCAGTAAAAAGGATGCTCCCAGTCGGTCTTTATTGGTGCTGCATACATATCATTTCCGGATGGATCAAGAATAAAAGAAAAACGTTTATCGTATATGTCAGCTTGTGGAGTGCCAATACACATCAAACCAAAAGAGGAATTGTGTATCATTTTTTTGTCATTCTGAAAACTGATGGGCGGCAAATTCTGTTGAAGTATATCAAAGCCCTTTTGTGAAATGTTTGCTGCATACATCAAAAAAGGAAAATCTATCTTCTCAATGATTGGAATTACATCATCCTCAATGCTCAGACTATCATACTCGGTTATTCCTTGAAGTTGATAAAACTCATCGTAGCGAAGGGAGTCCTCCTCTTCCTTCCAGAGTGAATACGAGAGATAATGCAGCATATCTTTATCTTCATGAGATAATTGCTGCCATGCTTTCTGATAAAAATGATCTACAAATTCCCACACATATTCTACATATCCTAAAATATCCTTCGGCGTTTTTACGTTTTGAGTGAAATATTCTTCAAAAATGGTTTCATCAAAAGAATCTATCCAATTTACCTGAAATAATATATTTGCATACTCGCAGATCATTTCAGACGGATCATGCTTCTCGCAAAGCACCTCAGTTTGATCTACAAATATTGGGAATTGGAGTGGATTATTAAGAATATCGACCACGATCGGAAGTTTGAATTTAGTATCCCGCGCCCAGTCTTTCAAAAAATTAAGAGACTGAAGCGACATATCATTTTGTTCAAGGAGTGTTTCTATAAGCTCGATTTCGGTATTCTTCAATACTTCTGCATTTAGAGTAAAAGTAATGCAGATCAATATTAAAATGATAAATAATTTCTTCATAATAAACCTTATAAAACAAGTCTTTTTGCTTTTATCATACTCATACGCCACCTCCAGTGATTTTCAGAATTGTGTTCCAAAACTACTTCAAGCTCTTTTGTTCGCTCATTTTGTTCTTTACTATCCTTTGTCATAAAAAAATCTCTCTTATCACTTTTGAAAAACCACTGCACTGATTTGATGCTGTGGTCTTATATCTATTTTTAAGCTCATCGGGCGCATTTTTCACAACATAACTATATGCTGTCCACTCCAGAAGCTCGATGTCATTATAATCATTTCCAATGCCAAATGTTTCTTCTCTTGAGATGTCGAGATGCTCACATAACCATTCGGCAGCATGCCCCTTTGAGACATTTTTCGGGAATATCTCTATCCAAAGAGATTTATGGTCAATGGGTGAAGTTGTCCTGATAACTTTCAGACCAGGTAATAATTTTCTTATGATCTCAAATTTCTCAACATCCTCCGGAATAACAGCAATTATCTGAGATGCCTTTTCTAAATTTGTCTCGTTTGAAGAGAGGGGCGAACCACAGTCCTGATAATAGGAAAATCTACGATCAAAATCATGATTCTCTGTACTGAATTTCTGATAATGGAATTTATGATTATCCGGCACGGGCTTGTGGATCATATAATCAATATGGTGAAGATCAAGAGCTTCCCTAACCTGCTTGATCTCATTCTTTGAAAGAAAATGGGAACAGAGAATTTCTTTTGTGTTCCAGTTCATGATGCCTACGCCGCAGGAAAAAATGATATAATCAAAATGATGAAAATCGTCTTCAAATATCCTGCTCAAAGAATAGAGAGATCTACCTGTCGCAAGAACTCGAACAATCTTCTTTTCACCCAGTTCTTCGAGTATAGCAATATCTTCATCACTCATGGTTTTGTCATGCCTGAGCAAAGTACCGTCAAGGTCTGTAAAGACAATTTTACATTTCGTCATGATCATTTTTTGTATAAATCTATAATTGTTAAATTTGATGTAAGCAATATCTTTGTAAATAAATTTGACCAAATACACATAGGTTGAGAAAGTGGTCGAAGCAACTGAAAAGGATCAAACTTATGGATGTTGATCATATTCGAAAGATAGATAAATGGCTTGGAATTCCAATGTGTGCATTTTTCACCGTGCTTTATAAGATACGCACGCTTTTCAAACCTTCTTTAAAAAAACCAGTGCAACCAAAGAATATCCTATTTGTTGAATTATCAGAGATGGGATCGGCGATCCTTGCCTATTCTGCATTGCAAAAAACGAAAGAGCTCTTTCCGGATTCCAATATCTACTTCCTCATCTTTGAAGATAATAAAGAAAGTGTGTACATCACTGAAGCGATACCACAAGAAAATGTGCTTACTATCGATTGCTCGAATTTCTCCCGATTTGTCTTTTCCAGCCTTTCGGTTTTAAAAAAATTACACAAAATACCCATTGATACTTATATTGATATGGAGCTTTTTTCCAGAGCAACCAGCATAATCTCTTATCTTTCCGGAGCACATAATCGGGTTGGATATTATAAATTCCACATGGAAGGGCTGTATCGTGGAAATTTTCTCACCCATCGGATCACTTACAATCCGCACCAGCATATTTCATATAATTTCTATAACCTTGTTTATTCGCTTATTGCTCCTTTTGAAGAATATCCAAAACTCAAAAAACATGTTGAGGATATCCCTTACGTGCCACACATTACATCAACTGATGATGCGAAGAGCAATATTTTTTCAAAACTGAAAAAGGAAAATGCAAAGATCAATGCTGGCTCAAAACTCATCATATTTAATCCCAATGCGGGAATACTCCCCATACGCGCCTGGCCTCTTGAAAAATACTCCGAGCTGGCAAAACGATTAGTTGAATTAGAGAATACATTTATAGTCATCATAGGAGTAAATGAAGCGTGTAAAGATGCAAAGGTCATACAAAAGGAAGCTCCCGACAGGATAATTGACCTGACAAATAAAACAACATTGCGAGAAATAATCGACCTTTTTAATATTTCTGATGTGATAGTTACCAACGATTCCGGACCTGCTCATTTTGCAAGTTTAACCCCCATCACGAACATCGTTTTCTTTGGGCCCGAAACTCCAAAATTGTATGGTCCGCTTGGAAAAAATTGCCACTCTATTTACGCAGATTTCAGTTGCAGCCCGTGTGTGAGCGCTTTCAATCACAGAAAAACAACTTGCAAGGATAATAAGTGCGTGAAAGCAATTCCCGTTGATGAGGTTTATGACCTTGTAGTGAAAAACTTATAATCCGCAATTTATTTGATGAGCATTTTTTCCCCCGAAACAACACTTCTATGAAGTAGGAATATATACCTTTTATGGCATTTACCGGAATGGATCTTACCCGCGGAAGTCTCCTTAAAAACCTCATGAAGCTTTCTCTTCCCATTATGCTCTCAAATTTCTTTCAGACTTTCTACAATCTTACAGATGCATTCTGGCTTGGTAAGCTGGGTGAAAACGCGCGACAAGCTGTTTCTGTGGTAGGACTTGCTTTCCCGCTGATCTTTTTCTTTTCTTCTTTCGGCTTTGGTTTTGTCATTGCAGGCACTTCCCTTATTGCTCAGTACAGAGGTGCTAATAAGATGGAAAAGATGAAAGAGGTGGTCGGGCAATTCGTGCTGATCATAATAATTTTCTCGATAATTTTTGTTGCTGTTGGTTTTCTTTTTATTAATGATATTTTGCACCTCCTCCAAACTCCGGCTGAGATTTTCGAGCTTGCAAGGCATTTCATTACTATCATTCTTATGGGTATGATATTCATGTTTGTATTTCTTTCATATCAGAGCTTTTCTCTCGGGCTGGGTGATACAATCTCCCCCATGAAGATTCAGATCATCTCTGTTGGCTTGAATATAGTCCTTGATCCTCTTATGATATTTGGAATTGGATTCTTCCCGAGAATGGAAACTATCGGCGCTGCGTGGGCTACACTCATATCACGTGTTATTGCTGCAATCATAGCTATTGTATTTCTTTTCAGGAAAACTCCTTACATAATACCCAAACTCCCGGACATCAAACCGGCAAAAGAGATGCTGACGAGAATATTGAGGATCAGCATACCCGCTTCCCTCGCACAATCCATGACCAGCTTCGGATTCATTATCCTTCAGGGATTTGTAAACTCCTTTGGTACTGTTGTCATGTCTGCATACGCAATAAATAATCGTATCATCAATTTCTTCATGATGCCTGCAATGGGAATTAGCAATGGGCTTTCCTCGATAATCGGGCAAAATATTGGTGCCCAAAAGATCAAGAGAGCAGAGAAAAGTGTAGGCGTCGCTTTCCGGCTTGTTTTTGCAATGATGTTTACCGGTTCCGTTCTCGTGTATTTTTTTGGTGGTTCTATTACAAAATTTTTTATTAATGATCCTTTGGTCATCGATGTTGGTCGTAGAATGTTCAAAGTGACACCTATCGCTGCGTTTCTTTTCGGAATACTTTTTGTTTTCATCGGTGCGTTCAATGGTTCCGGGCATACAAAACCGGTCATGCTGCTCAATATTGTTCGCCTTTGGGTGATCAGAATTCCTCTTGTATATATTCTTTCAGGCACCGTTTTGCATATCGCCTTCCTCAAGGATAGTTTTCTCTATCCCTTGCTGCACCGCCTGTCACTCCCACTTTTAACATATCCTTACGAATCGCTCTGGTGGTCGATGGTGGTAAGTAATAGCATTTGCTGCATCATTGCATACCTGATCTATAAAAGAGGAACATGGAAAAAGCCAAAGATCAACGCATGATCATCTATGCAAACAGGAATTAAACAACTCAAGTTTCGCAGTAGATATTAAGAAAGGTTAAATATGATTTTTTTAGTAATTTCCACTCCTGTGGAATTTCAGTGAAATAATATATAAACACATTAACTACCTTGGAGGTAAACAGGTGGAACAATATATCTTTTTTGCGGTTTATGCGTTATTCCTTTTAGGAATTGGTTTGTATGGCATGAAACGCTCAAAAACCTTTAATGATTACTTTTTGGGATCGCGTTCGATAGGGCCATGGCTTTCTGCTTTTACCTATGGAACTGCTTATTTTAGTGCTGTTTTACTTATAGGATTTGCCGGCAAACTCGGTTGGGGTTTTGGCTTTTCATCTCTCTGGGTTGCGTTTGGAAATACAATTGTCGGAACCCTGCTGGTTTGGTTGTTAGTTGGTAAAAAAATCAGAAAAGCGTCTCACGATATGAATGTCTATACTATGCCTGAATATTTACACGCTCGCTATAACTCTCATTTCCTAAAGATTTTTAGTGCGATTGCCATCTTTATTTTCCTTATCCCCTATGCTGCTTCAGTGTTCCTGGGTTTGAGCTATTTATTTGAGATTACTTTCAAAATGAATTTTGTTCTAATTCTTGTTATTATGGCAGGGCTTACAAGTATTTATATGATATTAGGAGGATATCGCTCCATCGCAATTGTCGATCTTATTCAGGGAATTGTGATGATCGCCGGTGTTACTTTGATGGTTTATTTTGGGATCACGCGTGCCGGTGGACTTACTGCAATCACGGCAAAACTTAACAGCATTAATCCCAAACTCACCGGATTCATTGGACCTCCTGGATTTTTCCCACTCTTTTATATCGTTGTCATAACCAGCGTTGCTCCTTTTGCCATGCCGCAACTTGTCCAAAAATTTTATTCAGTGAAAGATGATAAATCTATCCGAATTGGCACGATCGTTTCTACGATATTTGCAATAATTATTACTGGAGCTGCCTATTTTACCGGCTCTCTTACAAGAGTCGTTATCAACGCTCAGAAATATCCTGAAATCTTCACGAATGGTCGTCCAATGGTTGATAAATTAATACCAATTTTCATTAGAGATGTTATTCCATCCGGTGTGTCATTTGCGATATTGCTCCTTGTCCTGACCGCATCAATGTCAACTCTTGCATCGCTTATATTTGTGTCAGCTTCGGCAATTGTAAAAGATCTGTATCATGGTTATTCAAAGAAGCTCATTCCTGATGCTAAGTTAAATTTACTGATGAGGATATTCTGCGGAGTTTTTATTATAATTTCAGTCATTTTTGCCGTTCTCAGACCCGCTATTATCCTGACGATGCTTTTAATTTCTTGGGGTGCTATCGCGGCAACATTTCTTGCACCTTTCCTTTATGGACTTTTTTGGAAAAGAGCAAACAAATATGCGGCTATTATCAGTTCAATATCCGGTATCTCTATCACGATGGTACTTTTCTTCATCCTTCCCCCCTCCAAAATTCCATTTATCGCAACACTTGGCATGGGAATTCCGATGATATTGTTTCCGATTATTGTGTGGCTGACGCCTAAGAAATTTAGTGATTAAATAATCAGCTTAAACAGCAAATTATTCGAAGTAAATCCAGGTAGTTGCCACCAGTACACTAATATTACTTTCAACCAATATAGAGCAATTATTTTATTTTAACCTACTCAAAACCTCTTTAGTTGGCATAACATCCCCATACAAACCGAATATTCTTGCAAGATATAATTCGTGTTCGAGTCTATCAAGAGCAGCACAACCATCCCATACCATAACAATATGGAAATTCATCTGCATTAAGCATTCGGCGGTATTGCCTGCACAAACATACCTTGAGCAGTCATGGACCACTCCATGACTGAAACGAAATCCACACTAATGGGCTAAAGCCCTGATTGCCCATTTTTCTATATCACCGAGTTAATAATGGCTGAACATGTTCAGCCATTATCATTATTTCTTTTCGTGTTAATTAGTGGTTTCACATCCTAAAACACATCAAAGGTATAAGACACCTTCAGGAAATAGGTATTCTTATTCTCGCCGCAGGTTTTAAGTTCATTTAGCTTTGTTTCATGATCAAGAGAAGTAACTCCGGCATAAACCGCAATATTAGCATAGGGATTATACACAAAGAGCGGATAAAGATTCAACGCACTGTAACTTTCATTGTCAACCGATACATCCGAGTAACTGTACTGCAAAATACCTCTTATCCAGAACTGCTTATTGAACTGATACTTCAAAGTCACTTGATGCACCTGCGCATGATAGATATCGTGCAGCTCCTGGTATTCACTTGAAACTTCGATATCGATCTTGTTTGTGGGTCTCAGATTGATAAAAAGTTTGTATTTCCTGAATTGCTCGATTCGAGGATCATATTCATCGAACCACATATATTTTCCGCATACAAAATCAATATCAGCGACAAACAGGTCCATTGGATAGGTCTCAAAGAAAACCCAGGGCGCGTACATGTAATTATCTTTTCCTGCAAAGTGCACCATCTGGAATCCAACTCCAGTCCAGATTTCCATTTTGTTGCTTAAGATCACTCCCGAATAGGGCTTCAGGTAGTGCTCTTTTACTTCAGAAAGATCAAGATCATATTTGATATTCGCATCATATCCGATCTCGAACCATCTAACGAACTGCTCATCGGTTGAAGCTCGTTTATGCCACTCGCTATGACTGTTAAAAAATTGAATATCATTCTCAGGAATAAATCCCATGTCCGCCTTGAAATTTTTAGAGATCGCCTTCAACTCGAGATTTGCAAACAGATCTTCAGTTTCATAGGTGACCTCACCAAAGTAGCCAAATCCTTTATGCCATGTTTTGTCTATTGTTTGGTCTGCCGAGCCCACAAGTTGCAGATACCCGCTTAAATTATTCAGAATATGAAGCGCACCATCAACATCACCCACAAGGTTGTAGTATTCCTTAAATTTGCGGACAGCGAGAGCACTGCGGATAAATGCATTCCCACTGCGTGCTTTTTTATCAAAGGTCAAAAAACCAAAATAAGCATTTGCAGAACCTTCATAGCCCTCAATAAAGCGCCCTCCATTTGCATTCTCGTCAATAGCGCCAAGACCGAAGATATAATTATTACTGAATGCGCCGGAGAATTTCGCGCCGAATATCGGGTCCACAACTTTTCTAGTATGATAAATAGTCATTGGTGTGTTGAAGGGATTTGTGCTTTCTATGAAGAAGGGTCTTTTCTCAGGATAGTAAATTGGAAACCTGGTATTTACATCAATTTCAATTGCATCTGCCTCAATAATACTGAAGTCGGGATTGATGGTCATGGTAGTAGAGAGATTTGAATTTGGTTCATAGAATATGTTGAGCTCTGGTTCGTATTTCCTTTTGATATTGGAATTACCAGTTAGCTTGTCCTCATCCTGCGTGTAGTCAGTTAAAAATGAAGGAATGAGCTTCAAGTTTCTGTTTGTCGGCAGTTCTTCAAAAATCAGAATTCCATAATTGTCATAGAAATTCAGACCGTTCCTGTCAACATGTGTGGCGCTTATCTCTTCCTTTCGTTCCTCGATCATTCTCTTGAGAAAGAAGCCCCATTTCACATTCTTACCGCTTTTGTATTTGATATTCTTCAAAGGGATCTTCATTTCTGTAGAATAACCGTAATCTGTAAGCGCTCCAAATGAATCATAATGAATATCTATGGACGTATCGGTATCATCGACCACAATGCCGTCCGCCTGTTCACCGAATCCATTTGTGCCAAAATAGTATGCCTTTGCATTGGAAAAAAATGTATCAATGTACAGAAATATCCTATCTGTATAATATATTTTATCTCTGATACAGTGGAACAATCGTATTTTCTCCGGATCTTCCATGAAGCATTTCATTGCGACATAGATGTATTCGTCATCATACAATAAGAACCCGACAGTACGCTCGGAAGGATCAGTATTGTCGCCCGGAGATGTCTGGTAAAAGGTATCGATTACCGCAGCTTCGATCCACTCTCCGTCTTCGATAACGCCATCTATGACAGGTGGCTGATGTGTTTTTTGTAAGTGAATAGTCAGTTTTGCCTGCAAGGCAAAGGGTATCATTATAAATAGTAATAACCAATATTTGAGTTTCATAGGCACTCCACTATTAATTTTTTTCTATGAACTTCAGATTTCTTAAATCTTTCATTTCATCTTGTGTGAACATTTTTTCTGTCAATATTAAATACTTAGTTGGGATACCCCAAAAATTTTCAGAGGAGTAGTACCTTCAAATAAACTCACAGAATATTGGGTAAATAAATACAAAAAATAGAGAATAGACATAATAGTTAAAAGTGCTGTCACACTGAGGTTCTCGAAGTGCGACAATCCATTCGATAGACCCTTCGACAAGCTCAGGGTGACAACAGCAAGGGTGGATAAAAATCAACAGTGTGCTATATGTTATTTTCCACAAAGATTTCCCCGCAATCCCTTTATTCATGCACTGTCCTGAGAATCTTCCTCGAATTTTTGGGGGTATGCCTGTAAATACTTCGGTGTGAGCATTAGTATCTTCATTATTTTTTACATTTACATTATTATCTTTCATCTATACTCAGAATTAAATTTAGTTTTATCCTTTTTTAATAAGACCTTTCTTAGAATGTGTGATCTTCCCGGATTCTTTCTTGGAAAATCGCATATTTTTTGATTTCTTCAAATTCTGTTTTTTTTGTTTTTTTTTCAGGAAATCTTTCATGCTCTTTTTCATACGTTTAACTCCTTTCTCATTTTATCCATATTGATAACTCTATCCGCTATTTTCTCTATAAGAAATCTGTCATGTGTGGCGAAAATGATAGTTCCCGTGTAGGATTCCAGAGCATCTTCAAGAGCTTCTCTTGCAGCTATCTCCAGATGATTGGTGGGTTCATCTAACACCAGCACATTTGCTCCGGACACGATTATCTTTGCCAATGCGACCTTACTCCTCTCACCTATGCTCAAGGTTCTGATTGGATTCCGAATGAGCTGTTCTGATATGTGAAGACATCCAAGTACAGTCCGTGCAAAGGTCTGTTTTTGTTTATCTCCATGAGCAACTTCTTCCAGTACCGAGTTGTCGAAGTTCAGATTTTCATAATCCTGTGAGTAATAGCCGACCTTTGCTTGGGGAGACCAGTTCATATCGCCTTGAAATCCATCCAGATGACCAGTAAGGATCTTGAGCAGTGTTGATTTACCGCTTCCGTTTTTGCCGATTATTGCCACCCGCTCACCGTTCATAATATGCATATTGATGTTTTTCAGCACATCCTTTGACCCAAAGGTTTTTGTGAGATTTTCGACTGTCAGCATCTGTTTGCTTTTGACTTGCAGATTTTCAAAATGAAATCTTCTTTTCTTTTCTATAAAGGGTTTTTCGGCTTCTGCTTCTTCGATCTGCTTCTCCACACGGCGCTGGAGGTTCTTTGCCTGTTGCATTGCATTCTTTGCAAGATTACTGACGCATTCATAAACCGGAGCGTATCCTTCGGAACCTGTTTCCGCCTGGTGACTATGAGCCCACTCTGTTCGCTTTCTGGCAGCGATCTTCAGTTTTTTAATTTTCTTTTTCTGCTCTTCATATATATGTATTTTTTTATGAAGCTCTTGCTCCTTTTCCTGCTTATAGAAGGAATAGTTTCCTGAATAATGCTTCACCCCTTCTGGAGTAAGCTTGAGTACCGAAGTCACGCAAGTATCCAGAATATGCCTGTCATGACTGATGATGATGTACGGTATCTTAATCTCATTAAGAAAATTCTCCAGCCAATCCAATGTTTCGATATCGAGATGATTCGTTGGTTCATCGAGAAGCATTACATCAGGTTCTTTGAGCAATATTATGCATAAAGCCAGACGTGTTTGCTCTCCGCCGCTCAGTGATGATATCTTTCGGGAGAGCATATCCTTGTTGAAACCAAAGCGTGTTGTGATCTTTTCAACTGCAATCTCAAAAACATATCCCCCGTTTCTTTCATATTCAGTAAGAATAGAACTGACCTGATCAGAAGTGTAATCTTCAAGATAATCTATTTTTTGCTTCAATACTGCTAATGTCGGATTGCTGTTCCATAGAAAAGAAAGCCCCGAGTTTGCTGGCGGCAAGTCCAATTCTTGAGGAAGATACCCGATCGAAAGTTCAGGTTTATGATATATAACACCTTCAACCGGGTTTATTGTTTTTCTCAATATATCCACAAGAGTCGATTTGCCGCAGCCGTTCTTTCCTATCAGACCGATCCTGCTATGCTCGTGAACTGCAAAAGATACATTCTCAAAGAGCATATCCGGTTGTGCATCATATCGAAATGCAATGTTGTCGATCCTGATTATCTGCATGATAAATTCCTTGTTTCCTACGCTGTCAAAAGCTCTGATTCATGCTCTTCCATGAACTGATTGGAATAGAGTCGGTAATGGTAACCTTTCTTTTTTATCAGTTCATGATGGGTTCCTTGTTCGATTATTTTGCCTTTTTGAACGACAAGAATTCGGTCAGCAGAACGTATTGTTGAAAGACGGTGAGCGATAATGAAACTCGTTCTATCTTCAAGCACTTTATTAATTGCGTCCTGAATTTTCTGTTCGGTTTCCGTATCAACTGAAGATGTGGCTTCATCTAGCACGAATATTTTAGGATCGGTAATGATAGCTCTCGCAAAAGAGATGAGCTGCTTTTCTCCTGTAGAGAGTAAGCTTCCATCTTCTCCGACTTCGGAATCATAACCATTTTCAAGCTGCGAGATAAATTCATGAGCATTTACCAGTTTAGCAGCTTCAATAATTTCTTTTTCGGTTGCATCGAGTTTTCCATATGCAATGTTCCCTTTTATCGTTCCGCTGAAAAGATGAGGAGCTTGAAGCACATACCCGAGATTGGAGTGGAGCCAGAGCAACGATCTTTTCCTGTAATCAGTTCCATCAATAAACACTTCTCCTTTGGTGGGTTCATAGAACCTGCATGTGAGATTTACAATCGTGCTTTTACCGGAACCTGTTTCGCCGACAAGTGCGATCGTTTCACCAGCGTGTACTTCAAGATTGAAATCATCGAGTACATATTCACCATCTTTATACCCGAAAGAAACATTCTTGAATTGAATATTTCCATCAATTTCAGGCCAATTTTCTTTTTTGCATTCGTTAATATCTCCATACTCATCAATAACTTCAGACCACTTTCCTTTGAAGTATAGAAATATTCCTCTTATTAAAGTGATGATGATAAGTAATATGCTGCAGATCCAGAGCTTGCCTACGAATCCGGAGCGACCGCCAAAGAAATTATACGATCCCGAGAACACCAGCTTGAGCCAGCCCTGAGCTTCGAGAGCTTTTCCGCCAATAATAGAGTCGACGGTTATCCGAAGTACCATTGGCCAGAAGAATGAAAGAAATGTAGCCATTCCAATTGCTGCAATGGATATAATATAGAGGGCTCTATTGCCCTTCATAAATTGCCATAAATAATATAATTTTTTCATAAAGACCTGCTTGAAAACGTTTTTATTAACATAAAAAAAACCGCGAGTTCATTGTGAATCCGGGGTTTTGTTCTGGAAAGGTAGAAACTAAAAAAGCCACGGATTCGCTCGTCCGTGGCTTACATTAAAAAAATGTTATATTATTGTATGAACCTCGGACGGGCGATTGTTGAATCAACTAAAAAGCACACTATTTGTATTGTAGATAGACCGGTTGCGTCATTGGGAATAACTCTGATCATGCTATGAACCTCCATCCGAATTATTTTTTCATTTGAACCAAAACTGGCAAACGAACCGGGAGAGTGTCAAGAAAATATGAATTTTATGCATTCTTTGCTAAGTGAGTTATTAATTACTCAATCGAATTACTTATCACAAGCTCTTCGACTTGTGACAAGCTAATTCTTTCTGATTTTGGAGTGTCATCTGCAAGCCGGCGGAGCGAAGCGACCGCCTGGCACGGCGGAATGAAATGGAGACGAAAAGAATCTCTCCAGTAGAATTGTCTAAGCTTTTTTCGAGATTTTTCATCATGAAATTTTTCTTTTTGGAATTTGTTTTTTTATCTGTGTCGATCAGCTCCATCAGCGTTCACCCTGTGAAATAAGAGCTTTACTGTTCTTGCTTTGCAGGATTTCACGGGGTTCATCTGTGTCCTATTTTTTTAAAAAATATTCAATAATTTCATCCCCGATGAAAAACTTGACACCAGTCCTTGGGCAAAGGACTTATGTGTCAATTCAAAAAGGAGTTGAAAATGCCTAAAGTTAGAACCTTTGCGGCTAAATTAGCTCATGCAACTGCCGGTAAGAGAAAGAGCGTCTGCCCAGTATGTAATACTGAAATGACTACCATAAAAGTTATCCGAAATCGACATAAAGATGGTAAATGGTCTCCTAAGAAAGAAATTGTTCAGATATGTAAGTGTAACGAGAAGGAGATCTTAGGATAAGATTGTTATTTTCATAATTGCATTTGGTTTTTTGCCAAATAATCCTCTTATCGAATTTGATGAGAGGATTTTATATATAAAAAAAATTAGGATAAAAAAATATTATGAAGAAAAAAATATTCTTGGTGACCCTCTTCATTTTCGCTATTGTATTGAATTCATTTGCAGCAGACGATCCCGGGAAATACGGCTTTCAGATACTAAAGATCGGTCTTAGCGCACGAAATGCCGGCAAGGCGGATGCAGTTATTGCCTCTCCTGGGGACGCAACTATTTTATGGTCAAATCCTGCTGCCGTGCAGATCAGTCCATCATCCAACTTCTGTTATAATCATAACATCTACATCTTTGATAATAATATTGAAAACGCATCACTTATTGTGCGTAACGGTAAAAGCAGCTGGGGATTGGGTCTAACCTACCTTGATTACGGCATGATCAACAAAACCGATGCCCAGGGTGATACAATCGGTGAATTCCATCCTCTCGACATTGTATCAAGCTTCACCTATGCTCGAAGGTTCACACCAGGCATCTCGCTGGGTGCAAACCTGAAATTCATATATGAAAAGATCGATACTGATGCAAGCTATGGTTTTGGTTTTGACCTTGGCGCCATCTACGATTCATTTATAAAAGGACTCAATTTTGGAATGGTCATTCAAAATATCGGCACTTCATCAAAGCTGAAAAAAGAAAATATACGTTTCCCGCTGGTCATGAAGCTTGGTTCGCAATATTCTTTGGAAGTGAATACCCAGAATACATTCACTTTTTCCGGAGAATTCGCAAAGTATTCTTCTGAAGGAATTAAAACAAATCTCGGTTTTGAATATGGTTTTGCCGATATGATATTTTCCCGTTTGGGATACAAATTTAACTATGATGAGCAAAATGTCACTGCTGGTCTCGGTATAAAACTTAATGACTTTAACTTTGACTATGCTTTCACGCCGTATCAGAATGACATCGGTACAGCTCATCGATTTTCTGTGGCATATAACTTTTAGGAACGCCCTATGAAAAAAATCGCACTCATACTTTTGTGTCTTGCTTGTGCTTCACAGCTTTTGGGAAAACCAAACTATTCTTCTCATGAACTTATAGCTCGTTTTTCTGAGAAAGTAGTATTTAAAGATGGCACTACGGGTATTGATGCATTTGATTCTTTCCTTGATCAGTTCGGTGTTCAGTCATCAGAACCAATTATTGAGAAGCCCGATCTCCATATTTATAAATTTACATGTGAAAAAGAAATTGATTTTTCTGCGATTATTGAACTTTTTCAAAAAGACGAATCGATCATTTATACTCAGCCGAATTACCTGAATGAGATGCTCTCTATAACGCCAAACGATCCATACTATTATAAGCAGTGGGGATTGCCGGCAATCAATGCAGATAATGCGTGGGAGATAGAAAAGGGAAATGAGCAGGTTATTATTGCGATCATTGACTCCGGAATTGAATATGATCATCCCGATCTCGAGCAGAACATCTGGATAAATCACGGCGAGATACCGGATAATTATATTGATGATGACCAGAACGGCTATATTGATGACTGGATGGGATGGGACTTCACAGAAACAAATATTATCGATGCAATGGGTGATTTCCGAGAGCGTGATAACGATCCCAGAGACGATCTAGGACATGGTACGCACATTGCGGGAATTATTTCCGCTCAGACAAATAATCATATCGGTGTATCAGGCACTACATGGTTTGTCAAATGCATGAATCTCAGAGCCGGTTTCCGTACCACGCTGGGTGGATATCTCGAAGATGATGATGTGTCCGCTGCTATCGTCTATGCTGCCGACAATGGAGCGCAGATAATAAGCATAAGCTGGGGAGATGTGACCTTAGCTCCCATTATTAATGATGCATGCAATTATGCTTATGACCTTGGCGTTTCTATCATAGCTTCTGCCGGTAACGAAGGCGGTGTTGGGCTTTTGTACCCGGCAGCTCTCGATAATGTGATATCTGTAACAGCTGTTGACTCAAATCTGAAAATCTGCTCCTTCTCCAGTTATGGTGAGGGTATCGACCTCTGCGGACCTGGTTTGAGCATTTACAGCACATATCTACATAATGAGTATAAAAACGAAAGCGGCACTTCTATGTCAGCACCCTTTGTTGCAGGATGCGCCGGTTTGCTCCTTTCACAAAATCCCCTGCTCTCAAATATCGAAGTGTACAATCTGATAAATATTTCATGTGACGATCTTGGCGAAAATGGCTATGATAATGTTTATGGATACGGAATCATAAATGCAGAAAAACTTATGCTAAATGCAGGAATTGATACCAAGCCCCAGTCTGCAATTTTCTATCCGCCCTATAATTCCGGCTACGCACAGGATATCCCAATTATTGGAACTGCATACTGTGAAAATTTCTTCTGCTACACTCTTGGGTTCACGACCAAACAGGAACCGGTCGAAAATGATTGGCTTGATGTCATCACCCATAACCCTGAACCAACCTTATATACTGATCCTGTTATTGATGATACACTCGGCACATTTCTTCTATATGGAATTCAGGATTCAACCTATTACATCCGCCTTTCCGTAAAAGATATTCACGGAACAAATTATATAGATATCGTAAAAATAAGTGTGGATAGAACACCACCTCAATTTGTTGAAAATGCAACTGCTACGACCTATCGATATGATTTCGACATGAAGGATTATTACATCCTCTCCACTGCAACCGAACCCTCACAATTCTATGCAACCTGTTTTTCAGCCGATGCAGACACCTTCTCACTTATTCAAAAAAAATACGACTACTTTACGACCTTGATACTTCCGCAACGCCTTCCTGATGAATCCTACTCATTCTCTCTATCAATTCAAAACAATGCCGGGCTTACTGCAACCTCCGGTATATTTGCTGATGCAATTACAATCGATAATAGCACAATTCCTACAAGTGGATTTGACCCGATCACTTCTTATGCTCATTCAGTATATCTCTGTTCTAATAACTATGATATCAATGGAAATGGCAAAATCGAACTTGTATTTATGGAATTCCCTGATGAGGGTTCTTATGGTCCTGTGCGTTTCTGTGAATATGATAATACAGAGCTTGAAGTAGTACATACGATGAATAATGAATTCATTCCATGGAGTATCGGTGATACAGATGCGGACGGCAACCATGAGATACTTGGAAATCAGGCAGATTCCATGATTATTTTTGAAGCAGAGAACTCAACTTCCTTCCCAAGCAGATATGTAAACTCCATCAAAGATGCTTATACCGGCACTTTCTATGATTTCAATAACGATGGAATTGATGACATAGTAATTCGTTCTGCTGATATTATTGGAACCGGAACCTACTCTCATTATGATGTGTACTCCAGGAGCGGAGATAATTTTAATCTGGAATGCATGATACTCGATAACACACACACTTATTCCAGAAATGAACTCTCCCCTTACATCCGGTTTGGCGACCTCAATAATGATGGAAAAAGAAATATTCTCTTCTCTGATATAGACGGTGATATTTTAATCTATCAAATCAATAATAATTACTCGGTTGAACGAATCGATTCTTTAAAAATTCCGATTCCTAATGCTTATTACAACGCAATTGGCGACTTCGATGGTGATGGACTTCTCGAATTCATCGTGGGAGGTTATGCAGATGGTGACGATGTGAATAATCAATTTTGGCTTTACGGAGTTTATAAATACATCGATGGAAATCCCACACTTCTTGACTATATCGAGATCGCTGGTGTTAGCTCAAATAATGGATTATCCGTTGGCGATCTTGACGGAGATGGTGCTGATGAGATCGTTATTGCAGCAGCACCGGATATTTATATCTTCAAACTAATTGAGACTGCAAAATCCTATGATGTTGTCCCACAATGGGTTGGTTCATCATATAGAACCTATCAGCCAGTATGTGTCGATGCAGATAATGACGGTCAGTTTGAGGCTGCCTTTAACCAATATGATGCAAACGACTCACTTATGCTCGTGCTGTCCTCATATCCTACAGATCCTCCTGCCCCATCAACTCTCATGCCGCAGAATTTCTTTGGCAGACCGCTTAATGAGCATCTTGTTTCCTTCACGTGGAATGCCCAAATAGCTGACTCTTTCTATCTCTATAAAGAGCAAAATCAGGATATCGAAATGACAGCAATTCCTGGCACCGAAACCTCATATTCTGATACCAATGTCATTCCTGACAGTCTATACAAATACTGTTTATCTGCACTGAAAGACGGGCAGGAAAGTTACAAGACCTTGCCCCTTGAGGTCATTCCAATTGATCCGCCTACTTTGCTTTCAATTCAGATGGTTTCATTAAATAGTATATTGCTCAATTTTGACAAAACTCTGCACAAAGATTGCGAGCAGGTTTCCAATTTTTATGTGGACATCTATGGATATCCCGAATCTGTTATTCCGACAAACAGCCAGCTCAGCTTGCTTCTGACTTTTGCAGAAATCTTCGACGAGACAGATTCTCCCTTCACAATCGACGTTGAAAACATTGTTGGAATTTTTAACACGTCAATGGAAGACACATTAGTTACATTTATGTATCAGGAAGATCTTACCAGACCTTATATTGTCTCTAGCACACTTGAGAATGACAAAGAAGTTCATATCGAATTTAATGAAACTGTTGATCATATAAGTGCTGAAGATGCTTCAAACTATACCCTGCTATTCCCCGAGCAAGCTGCTGTGAACAGTATTTCTCAGATTCATGTCAATAACGAATCTGTCACACTTACTCTTGCACATAAGATCAAACCGGTTGGTGAACCCTACTTTATTAAGATTTTCAACGTGACAGATCTTGCAGGTAATTACATTCTGCCCGGAAAAAATCTCATTAAGATCACGATACCGATCACCGATCTTGATAATGTTACTGTGTTTCCGAATCCTGTAGCGATTGAAAATAAGGTAATTTATTTCCAGAACTTACCAACATCGGGCTCTGCTGATTTTTATATCTTTGACCTTGCAGGTAATCTTGTGAACAACTTCACTGCAGAATTTCTTTCAGAAGATTATAATAGAGCCGAGTGGAATCTTTCAAATCAATCTGGTAAGAAAGTTGCATCCGGAATGTATTTTTATTTGATAAAATATTCTGATTTATATAAAAAAGGTAAAATTGCGATAATTCGATAAAGGTGAATGATAATGATTACTTATGACTGGCAGCAAAGACTGAAAAAAGATACTATTGATTTCCTCGAGCATAAGATACCGTATAATGACTATGATTTTGAAATTATCTATAATGCATATCCTGAACGAGTCAATGGAGAAGTACCGCAACCTGTGGTCACGTATGTTGCAAAAGAGATGCGAAAAGTTATTCAAATCGATCCTGATACCTATATTGATTTTCTGCTGTTTATCCAAAAGAAAAAGGGCGAAAACGGCAAAAAGATATTTAATTACGTGATGAGCAAAGTGGCGTTGAAACATCCCGGCGACTATGATGAGATTTTCAGGAAAGCGCTTAAAGATACTCATGATAAAAGCGAGATAAAGAAAATATGTGATAATATTATTCTTCCGTTACTCAAGAAATATCCAGATAAATATATTGATGACATTATCAACACTATCCGCCAGGTGCCCCAAGATGATGTCATCGATTGCGCATTTACAACGCTTTGTAAATACATGAAAACAAATAAAGCACAAGCGAAGACGATCAATCACAAGATCGACTCCTTTTGGAATTCCGAAAACAAGATGATACGAAACGGTATTGTGCAGATTTTGAAAAATTTATACAAGATTGACAAAAGACTCTACCGTGATACCTACAGATCCTATCAATCAACCTACAATCCAAACTTCATTGAAATTCTTGCAGATTCTATTTCTGAGAATTCACAATTGATTCGTGAAATCGTCGAGAGATGGGAAAAGAGCGGAAATATTCGCATAAAGAAAGCTGCACATACTGCAGAAAAAACCTTGAAAAAAATAAAGAGAACATAATGACACAAGAATATATATCAAAAGAAGGTCTTGAGAATCTTCGTAAACGCTTAGAACATCTCATTCAAGAAGAACGTCCTGCTATCATAGAAGAAATTGGCCGCGCACGGCAATTTGGTGATCTCAGCGAAAATGCCGAATATCATGCCGCCAAAGAGAAACAGCGCTTTATCGAAGCTGAGATATCAAAACTTCAGGCAAAAATTTCGTGCCTGAAAGTTTTAAGCACAGATGATATTGACAAAAACTCCATTCGTTTCGGTGCCATAGTAGAGCTTCTTGATAAAAGAAGAAACAAGATATTAAACTACAAAATAGTTGGCGAAGATGAAACGGGAAAAACAAAGAGCGTGAGAATGATCTCTTTTAAATCTCCAATTGCCCAGGCGCTTCTTGGCAAGAATATTGGTGATACAGTAAAAGTGACAGCCCCAGTCGGCATATTAGAATATACAATAAAAAATATCACATATGAGGAGTAAGATGAGCTCATACCGCATTGCATGGCTTCCTGGAGACGGAGTAGGAAACGACGTGATGGAAGCTGCCAAAATTATCCTTGATACTCTTGAACTGGATGCAGAATACATCCATGGTGACATTGGCTGGGAATTCTGGAAAACAGAAGGAAATCCCCTCCCGGACAGAACTATTGAACTTCTTAACAATGTTGATTGCGCACTTTTTGGTGCGATCACCTCTAAACCAAAGCAGGAAGCTGAAGCAGAACTCATACCAGAACTTCAAGGAAAAGGACTTGTGTACTCAAGCCCTATCGTTGGCTTGCGCCAGAAATTCAACCTGCATACAAATCTGAGACCCTGCAAGTCATTTAAAGGAAATCCCCTCAATTATAGAGATGATATTGACATTGTTGTTTTCCGTGAAAATACCGAAGGGCTGTATTCAGGAGTCGAGTTCCATCCAGTCCCTGAAGAAGTTTTTGATGCACTCTCAAAAAATCATAAGAAAATGGCAAAATTTGCAGATACACCTCTTGATGATCTTGCGCTTTCTTGTAGAATTTTCACAAGAGAGGCGTGCCGCAGAATTGTTCGCAATGCCTTTGAATATGCGAAGAAACACGGATATCCAACAGTGACAGTGGTTGAAAAACCTAATGTCATCAGAGAAACTTCCGGCTTAATGGTGCGTGAAGCACGAAAAGTCGCGCAGGAATATCCTGAAATCGAACTGTGGGAAACAAATGTCGATGCCATGGCAATGTGGCTCGTCAAAAATCCTCAAAACTACGGAGTGCTTGTTTCCAGCAATATGTTTGGGGACATTATTTCCGATCTCTGTGCCCAACTTGTCGGTGGACTCGGCTTTGCTGCAAGCGGAAATATCGGAGATAAGCTCGCAGTATTTGAGCCAACCCATGGCAGCGCTCCCAAATATGCCGGACAATATAAAGTAAATCCTATTGCTATGCTTATCACAATAAAACTTATGCTTGACTATTTAGGTGAAACTGAAAAAGCTGACCGTTTGATGGACGCTATTGCAAAAGTTATCGAAGAAGGAAAGGTTCGCACGTATGATATGGGCGGCACTTCCTCCACACGTGACATGGCGCGCGCTGTTGCAGAAAATTTATAAAAGGAATCTCATGACGAAATCTTCAAAAGGAAAAGAATTGCAGGATAAGTTATCATACAAGAAGAAGAACTTCTGGAAAATTAGTTCTGAAATTGATCGTGAAAATGCATTTGTTTTTGCCGATGAATATTGTGCGTTCATGGATGATGCTAAGACTGAGAGGCTATCTGTTGAGCTGAGTGAACAAATACTAAAAGCATGTAGATTCGTACCTCTTGCTTCCGATTCTTCGACTAAAGCATCCGGCTATTACAGAATAAACCGCGATAAGAACATTGCAGTTTTTCGAGCCGGCAAAAAGGATATTTCGGCGGGATGCAATCTCATCGTTGCTCACATCGATGTTCCGCGTGTCGACCTGAAACAGGTTCCGCTTTCTGAGGATGGGACAACACAGCTCGGGATCATGCTGACCCATTACTACGGTGGTATAAGAAAATATCAATGGATGTCAATTCCTCTTGCGCTGTATGGTGTCATATTTAAGGAAGACGGTACCCGAATCGATATTTCTATTGGAGATAATGACGGCGACCCTGTTTTCACTTTTGCAGATCTTCTTCCCCATCTTGCAAAGGATTATAATGATAAAAAAATCTCGGAAGCTATTGATGCAGACAAACTTCAGCTCCTTTTTGGTTCAATACCCTTCCCTGATGATGAGATAAAAGATACTGTCAAACTGAACTGTCTGAATATTCTTCATGAAAAATTTGGAATTACTGAAGAAGATTTTATCAGTGCGGAAATTGAAATCGTACCTGCTTTTTCGAGCAAGGATGTTGGTATTGATGCAAGCATGGTTGGTGCATACGGACAGGATGATAGAGTATGCTCCTATACTGCTTTGCGCGCACTGTTGGACAGTGACGAACCCGCACTTTCTTCAATAGTATTTCTTGCTGACAAAGAAGAGATAGGCAGCGAAGGTAATACCAGCGCACGTTCGGATTTCATTATTGATTTTATTGCTGATATTATTGAATTTCAGGGTCATGATAATTCAAAAATTTTAAGAAAAGTATTAACTAATACCAATATTCTTTCCGGTGATGTGACCGCAGCAATAAATCCTTCCTTTAAAGAAGTGCATGAGCATCAGAACGCACCTCTCCTCGGTTATGGAGTATGCCTGACAAAATTTACCGGCTCAAAAGGAAAAAGCGGTTCAAACGATGCACATCCCGAGTTCATTGCAAAATTGCGCGCACTTTTTAATTCTCACAATATAAACTGGCAGACCGGCGAACTTGGCAAAGTTGATGTAGGCGGAGGTGGTACGATCGCAAAATTTATGGCTGAACACAATGCAGAAGTCATTGACTGCGGAACACCGCTTCTTGCTATGCACTCTCCTTTTGAGATCTCAAGCAAGGGAGATATTTATTCAACCTATAAAGCTTATAAAATATTCTTCGAACACTACGGGGGTTAACGGTGAAAAAATTATATGTATTCAGTTTACTACTTTTACTTCTTCTGGCTCATTGTGCGCAACAAAGGCCATATACTGAAATTCATCAGCTCGTAATCAAAAATGAGCAACAGATCCAGTATCTCGCCGAAGTTATAAAAATGAATTCCGATGCAATAGACCAGCAGGAAAAGCAAGTTTCCAGTGATCTTCAAATGCTTAACAGCAAACTTGATCAGATCATTGTGCTCCAGTCAAAAGTATCAAATTTAGAAGTGAAAACAAACACTCTCGAATCCAAAATTGAGGCTCAAAACCAGATCATGGCTCAGCTTAAATCAAATCCCGCTGTTGCAGACCAAACTCAGACTAATCCCAAAACAGAATCGAACGAGATCACACTGGAGAAACTCTATCAAACAGGACGACAGTATTATGTAGATAAGGATTTCAGAAAATCGATCTCCACTTTTTCCAAATTTATCAGGGAATATCCTCAACATGATCTCGCAGCAAATGCACAGTACTGGATCAGTGAGTGTTATTATTTTCTTGATCAGTTTGAAACTGCTATCTTCAACTTTGATAAAGTGGTAATTAATTATCCGGAATCCAATAAAGTCGTTGACGCAAAACTTAAAATTGCACTCTGCCTGATCGGAATGGAGCAATATACCGGCGCTCTTACTCAGCTCAAAGAAATCCAAAAACAGTATCCTGATTATGAACGCATAGATATCGTAAGGGAAAGAATAGTTATGCTGGAGAACAGATAATATGAAAAAATATGTGCTACGCATTCTGTTATTGCTAATCTTTACTTCACTAATTTTTATGAATCTGCTATATGCGCAACCACCTTCAACCATGAATTGGGATGAAGACGAAGAGAATGTTACCATTGAACGTCCTTTTGAACTTCCGAAAGGTGATTTCAATCCTCATGAAAAAATGATAGAAGCTGATGGTTTGTATCAAAGAAGAAAGTTCAATAAAGCTCGAGATATTTACGAGATCATTACCTATATGAGCAAAGGGGACACTCTGGTCAAACGAGCTCAGTACCAACTTGCAAACTGTTATTACAAAATACACTTGTATGAAGACTCAATCTTCGAATATGAACAGCTTATGCGCATATTCCCTTACTCTCAATACAATGAAGATGCGAATTACAAGATTGGTACTGCCTGGTTTAAATTGTCTTATCCCCCTGCGTATGATCAACAGGAAACGATAAATGCACTTCAGCAATTCAATCATTTTATTGCTCAGTATCCAAAATCTGAACTCATCGATGAAGTTGAAAATATGAGAATCACTTGCACTAATAAGCTGCTGGAAAAAAAATATCTCAATGCTCATATTTATTATATGATGGGATATTATAATGCGTCACTGATGTATCTTAATGAAATATTTGATGAGAATATTACCGGAGAGATCGAAGAAAATTCCCTCCAGCTTGCTGCGAATATCTATATAAATAAGAAGAACTGGGATAAACTCGCTGATATCGGAGAACGGCTCTCTTCAAAGTACCCCGAACATCCCTTCATAGAAAAAATAAACGCCTACATAACGAATTGATAATGAGATTGGGAATACTCGGTGGCACCTTTGATCCAATCCATTGTGGCCACATTAGGATGGCAGAATATTGCCGCGATAAACTTCGCCTGAACAAAATATATTTTATCCCTGCTGGCAATCCGCCCCACAAAAAACCACAAATATCTTATGATTTGAGAGTTCAGATGCTTCATCTGGCTCTAAATGGAAACCTCCATTTTGAGATCAAAGAACTTGAAAAGCAGGAACAGGCACGAAATTATACATATACCTACTATACCCTGCAAAAATTAAGAATTGAACATCCAAATGATGAACTCTACTTTCTTATGGGCGAAGATAATGTTTCTGAAATTTCAACATGGTTTAAATATAATGAAATGCTCAATCTGGCTCAATTTATCATTATAAGCAGACTGGAAAACCCGAAGAATCATTCACATGATTTTTCTTTCAGCAGAGAACTTACTTTCCTGGAGATGCCGAAAATTGACATCTCTTCCCAATGTATCCGTAATATGTGTTCCAAAGGACAGTCAATAAAAGGACTTGTACCCGATAAGGTTGAAGATTTTATTGAAAACAATAGTTTATATATAGAGGTAACATGACAAAAAATGTGTATTATTTCGGTAAAATAAAAACTGATGGAAATAAAACAATGAAGGAAATTCTAGGCGGAAAGGGAGCAAACCTAGCAGAAATGTCTAATCTAGGAATTCCTGTTCCCCCAGGTTTTACCTTATCAACGGAAATATGCGATTATTTCAACAAACATAACCAGCACTATCCCGAAAATTTGAAGAAGGAGGTCGAAGATAACCTTCACTTTTTGGAAAAAGAAATTAATATGAAATTTGGAGATGCTCACAAGCCGATTCTTCTTTCAGTTCGTTCCGGTGCTGCTGTGTCCATGCCCGGCATGATGGATACGATCCTCAATCTCGGGCTCAATGATGAATCAGTTAAGGGTTTTGCTGAAACCACTGAAAACGCAAGATTTGTCTGGGATGCCTACCGCAGACTCATTCAAATGTTTGGAAATGTTGTTCATCAAATTGATTCTGAGCTCTTTGAAGATGTACTTACACGTATCAAGAACATAAAAAAAGTTACACTTGATATTGACCTGAACACCGATGACCTTAAGCTGGTTGTCGAGCAATATAAAGAAATCTATAAAGAAGAAATGGGTGAGGAATTCCCTCAAAATCCTTACGATCAACTCTGGTCAGCGATCGATTCGGTTTTCAATTCATGGAGTAACGCTCGGGCAATAAAATATCGTGAACTGAACAATATAACTGGGCTTCTCGGCACTGCGGTGAATGTCCAGACAATGGTCTTCGGGAATATGGGTGAAGACTGTGCCACAGGTGTTGCCTTCACGCGTGATCCTTCTACAGGAGAGGATAGATTCTTTGGAGAATTTCTCGTTAATGCTCAGGGTGAAGATGTTGTTTCGGGTATTCGAACTCCTCAGGAAATTACTAAAGAAAATTCAATACAATGGGCAAAAAATAATGATATTCCTCCAAATGAAAGAATTGAAAAGTATCCTTCTCTTGAAGAATTAATGCCCGCGGCTTACAAAGAACTTTTTAAGATTCAGAAAAAATTGGAAGACCATTACAAAGATATGCAGGATCTTGAATTCACTATTCAGAAAGGCACTCTGTTCATTCTTCAAACGCGAACCGGCAAGCGTACAGCAAATGCAGCAGTAAAAATCGCAGTTGATATGGTGAAAGAAGGAATGATTTTAAAAGATACCGCCTTGATGCGAATTCAACCTGAACAATTAGAACAGCTACTGCACCCTAGTTTCAGTGAAGATGAGAAAAAGAAAGCTTTTGATGAAGGGAGATTTCTTGCAAAGGGTCTGCCAGCATCCCCAGGAGCAGCAGTTGGAAAGGTGGTTTTCTTTGCAGAAGATGCAGTTAAGTGGAAAGAGCGAAATGAGAAAACCATTCTGGTCAGAATTGAAACTTCCCCGGAAGATATTGCTGGTATGGATGCGGCACAAGGAATATTGACGGCACACGGCGGAATGACCTCTCACGCCGCGGTCGTAGCCCGCGGAATGGGAAAGTGCTGTGTAGCAGGATGCGGCGATATCAATATCGATCTTAAAGAAAAGAAATTCTTTGTGAATGACCACGTGATAAAAGAGGGTGATTTCATTTCTATTGATGGCTCTACCGGTGAAGTATTTGAAGGTAAGATCGGCACAAAATCCCCAGAATTTTCCGAAGAATTTGAGCAGCTTATGAAATGGGCAGATAAAAAAGCTCGATTACACGTCCATGCAAATGCTGATACTCCAAAGGATTCCAGTATTGCGCTTGACTTTGGCGCTGTGGGAATCGGATTATGCAGAACGGAGCACATGTTCTTTGGAGAGAACAGGATCGATTTCGTCCGTGGTATGATCCTTGCTGATTCTCCTGAAGAAAGAAAATATCCTCTCGAAGAACTGAAGAAGAATCAGATCGAGGATTTTAAAGGTATTCTCAAAGTCATGCAGGGCTTTCCTGTAACGATCCGCCTGCTGGATCCACCACTTCACGAATTTCTTCCTGACCTGCAGGATGAAGAAGAGATCCAGAAATTGAGCAAGAAATTCAACAAATCAGCTCAAGATATAAAGGCGAGGATCAATCAACTCAAGGAATTTAATCCAATGCTCGGGCATCGGGGTTGCCGTCTCGGTATAACCTTCCCGGATATATATGATATGCAGATCGAGGCAATTATTGAATCCGCATGCAAACTCAAAGAAAAAGGGATCGACTCCAGACCGGAAATTATGATACCCCTCGTCAGTGACGTGAATGAATATACCTTCATTGAGAAACGTGCCAGAGAAATTGCTACTCGCATTATTGAAAAAAGTGGCGTCGAGCTTAAATATAAAGTTGGCACAATGATTGAGATACCTCGTGCATGTCTTGTAGCCGATGAGATTGCCGAGTATGCAGAATTTTTCTCTTTTGGTACGAATGACCTTACACAAATGGGATTTGGCTTTTCCCGCGATGATGCCGTAAAATTCCTTAAACCATACGGAGAGATCGGCATCCTTGACAGTGACCCCTTCCAGGTGTTAGACCAAAAGGGTATTGGTGAACTTATCAAAATTGCTATTGAAAAAGGAAGAAAAACAAATCCTAAATTAATAATCGGTATGTGCGGGGAGCACGGTGGAGAATCAAGTTCGATTGAATTTTGTCACAAAGTGGGCTTGAATTACGTGAGCTGCTCACCATTCCGTGTACCTATCGCTCGCCTTGCTGCAGCTCAAGCTGCAATTAAAAATCCAAAAAAATGAATATTATTCAGTACTTTAATAAACGCATAAAACTTATGGATATACTCGATCTCAAATTAGCGCAGATCGTTGCAGCACTTGTCATGTGGATCGTGATCAAGATATTTCCGGTGCTCACAAAAGTTGACTATATTTTGCTCATTATACCAATAATACTCATCTCGATTCGTTTATTTTATATAGTCTTTGCTAAGAAAGAAGCATAAATTTAGGTCGGGTGATTAGCTCAGCTGGTTAGAGCGCTACGTTCACATCGTAGAGGTCACTGGTTCGAATCCAGTATCACCCACCATTTTTTTTTACCTCTTGATAATCTTAAACAATCCAATTAGAACCACAGAGGGCACAGAGAACATCTCCTCTTGAGAGGAGTACTCCGATTTATAGAAGGGAGGTGTGTTGCATTTTTACAAGCTTGAAGGGTTGTAAATTAACATAACAAGTTGATTTGCTTGTAATCTCGGGATCAGATTAAGCTTTGAAATAACACAATTATTATAAATCGAACTTGACATCAAAAAAGCGTACATCATAAAAAGTTACACCTAACACGGGAGGTGTTTATGCAAATTGTTGATTGCATTTCGAAAATGTCGAAATTTTATTTGAAGAGGATTACTAACAGTATAGTAAAAGAGCAGGTATCTAAAAATGCTGATGAGAACAAGTTAAGGGACCACATTTCACAAAACTTAGATTATTTATCTAACGTCAATAGAATAACTGAAACGCTTTCATTAAGAGAGTTGAATCGTAGCATTAGAATTCTAGTTGAAGAAATATTGCGAAATTTATTAAAAACCCAGAATTCAATGTGTTCCGAAGACTTGTTATATAAAAATATCCTTAAATATGAGAAGGACATTATATTAAAATCTAAAGAGATCGAGCTATCAAATATATTAGACAAGAGGGATTTAGATATATATAAAACAATCCTAGAAGTTGCTCTTGAAGATGACATTGTTACGAAGGATGAATTTGCATTAATCGAAAGACTTAGAATTAAGCTAAGAATAAATAGGCTTCAAAGCCGACTTATTGAGGCTCAATTAGGCAAATTCCCGACTAACAAGAATAAATTACATGAAAGAACTGAATTTGATGAGGCTTTAAAGGGTTTGCAAAATAAAGGAATTCTATTTTTCTGTAACTTAGACCCCGTTACTAATACTGTTGTTTTACCTGATGATATTAAACCAGGAGTAAAATTTTTCCTTGGATTTGAAATGAGAAAAGAAGCTCACAATTTATTCCATTCGGATATGAGCAAAGATCAATTACAAAAAATATCTAAATATTTTGATATACCATCATATGGTAAAAAGGAAGAAATATCTAGTCGATTAATTGAAACTGGGTGTAAACCATCGGAAGAGCTAAATGTATTAAGCAATTCGGAATTATATTCAATTTGCAAAAGTCTAAAGGGCATTAACGTAAGTGGCACTAAAGAACAAAAAATATCCAAAATAATCGAATACTATGATAATATAGATTTTAGAAAACCAGAGGATGTTGAAGATAAACGCGCAATATATTATCAATATTTAGAAAGATTAGCAAGACGAGAGAACCAAGAACTATACCGCCTTAAGTTAATAAAAAAAGATAAAGAGATGGAAATCTTCTTTGAGGAAGGAACAAAATATTTATTTGAAAAAAAATTAGGTTTAAATTTAATTAGTTTAGTTGGAAATGATCATCCTGATGGTGCTGTTTCTTTTCCCGATGGTGAACTATTATTATGGGACAATAAAAGTAAGGAAACGAAATACACTTTCCCAGAATCACATTATAATCAATTTAGAAGGTATATAAATGACTCTGAAAAAAGAGTAAAAATATTTTTAATTATTACTGGTGAGATCAATAAGGCATGTGAAATTATGTCAATCAAATTAAAGCAAAATACGAGGACCGATACTGATATTTCCATTATCTCTGCTAACGACCTTAAATTTATAGCAGAAAATTGGAAAAAACTTCAGAAAAGTGATAAATTTAACCCAAACATCTTTAATCTAACTGGTATATTAGACAGAGCTCGAATTGAAGCATATCTAAAGCTTTACTAGATTTCTAAGTTATAAAAGATTTTCTTAATTATTTTTTTAGAAAAAAACTTGATTCATTCTTACCAACACAAAATTTGATGCAAAATATTTGGAGTTCCTATTGTCCCTTGTAACCGGCTTAAAAAAGAAATTAGCTAAAACACATAACTCATTCATCAAGCGTATTGCGGAGATCGTACAGTTAAGCGGCAGAGTTGATGAAGGGCTTATTGAAGATATTGAAGACATCCTCATCCAGGCGGATCTGGGTGTTTCTATTACCGAAAAGATCATCTCCCAATTAACAGAGCAAATACGCCTACACAAGCTCTCAAATACAGAGCAGGTGTTTAGTGCACTTGAGAATATCATTATAACTATCCTTCTCGATGAATATAAAGATGTGGATGCCATTGATTTCAATCCCAAAGAGAAGCCCTATGTTTTGCTTTTTGTCGGAGTGAACGGTGTGGGTAAAACTACAACCATTGCCAAATGTGCGCATCGTTTCAAAAATAATGGCAAAAAGGTTCTTCTCGTTGCCGGTGATACTTTCCGTGCTGCAGCGATCGAGCAACTTGAGATCTGGGCAAAAAGAATTGGTGTGCCAATCATCGGACAAGAATACGGCTCTGATCCCTCTTCGGTTATTTTTAACGCAATGCAGTCTGCAAAAGCCCAGTCCTACGATGTAGTGCTAATTGATACTGCGGGTAGACTTCATACTAAAATTAATTTAATGAGGGAACTCGAAAAGATCGAACGGACTATTCAGAAACACATATTTGATGCACCTCATCAGGTGCTGCTTGTCATCGATGCCACAACCGGCCAGAATGGCGTTCAGCAAGCAACTAAATTCCTCGAATCCATACCGATCGACGGTATCATACTCACGAAACTTGACGGCACTGCTAAAGGTGGTGTAGCTTTTGGTATCAAAGACAGTCTTCAGATACCGATCAAAGCCATCGGAGTTGGCGAACAAATGGATGATCTGAAGGACTTTGATGCGACAGAATTCGTGAAAGCAATTTTTGAATAATGAATATTTTTAATTTTCCATTTTGCATTTTAAATTTTAAATTCCCAAAGGACTGATTATGTGTGCAAAAACCTTTAAGGGTGGTATCCATCCGTATGATTATAAGCATTTCTCGAATCATAAAGTTATTGAGAAATTTCCTGCACCTGAAAAACTATATATACCGTTAATTCAGCATATCGGACGCCCTGCTGTCCCGATCGTCAAGGTCGGAGATGAAGTAAAAAAAGGGCAAAAGATCGCTGATGCTGACGGATTTGTTTCCATTCCTATGCATAGTCCCGTTTCCGGCAAGGTTACTAAGATCAGACCTTATCCACATCCAACCGGCACAATTCAACATGCAATTGAGATTGAGAATGACGGAAATTACGAATGGATATCCGAACTTCAAGATGATGAGCAATATTTTTCATTAAGTGGCGAAGAAATGAAAGAGCGCATTCAGGAAGCCGGTATCTGCGGTATGGGTGGCGCCGGATTTCCTACTCATGTAAAGCTTTCTCCTCCTGTTAACCGTCCGATAGATACAGTCATTCTGAACGGTGTGGAGTGCGAACCATATCTCACCTCAGATCATCGCCTGATGCTCGAACATCCTGAAGAGGTCATTGCGGGTCTGCGCATCATAATGAAAGTGCTGGGCGCAAAGCAGGGATACATTGGCATCGAACTCAATAAAAAAGATGCTATCATAATTTTTAAACAAATGCTTCGGGATCAAAAAAATATCAATGTTATACCATGTCAGCTTCGTTACCCACAGGGGGCAGAAAAGCAACTGATCTTTGCAGCCACAAAACGCAAAGTACCTGCTGGCGGACTTCCAATGGATGTAGGAGTTGTTGTTCAAAATGTGGGAACTGCGTTTGCAATATATGAAGCGCTGCGTTATCATAAACCTCTCATTGAGAGAATTACTACAATAAGCGGTTCCATCGTAAATGAGCCAAAAAACCTGAAAGTGCCAATTGGAACACCTCTTTCTCAACTGCTTGAATTCTGCGGTGGAACATCTGAGGACATAGGAAAAATAATTTCCGGCGGTCCGATGATGGGTTTTGCACTTCCCGATCTGGAAGCACCTGCAACAAAGACGACTTCGGGTTTTGTATTCATGAGTAATAAAGAAGTAATTGATACTACAGAAGCTCCTTGTTTGCGTTGTGGACGCTGTGTCGATGCATGTCCGATGAACCTTTTGCCAACCTTCATTGCTGATAAAGTGAAAAACGGACAATATGAAGAAGCTATGAAATTGGGAGTTCTTGATTGTATTGAATGCGGTTCGTGCGGCTTTGTGTGCCCTTCACATATTCAGCTTGTGCAATGGATCAAGATCGGCAAAATTGAAGCAAATAAACTTAAACGCCAAGATAAATAGTTTTTGGAGGTTTTGAACGTGAGTTTAGTGAATGTTTCTTCTTCTCCGCACCTGCATGAACAGGTAAATGTTCGCCGGGTGATGTGGACTGTTGTTATCGCTCTTCTACCTGCACTTATTGCTGCATACATTTTCTTTGGATGGAGATCGATCTGGATAACCATTCTTGGAGTGGTTGCTGCTGTGGGAACAGAAGCCCTGGTGCAATTTTCAACAAAAAGACCTATAACAATTTCTGATGGAAGCGCAGTCGTTACAGGAATGCTCCTCGCTTTCAATCTTCCACCTCTTTCGCCGTGGTGGATACCTGTTGTGGGTTCTATTTTCGCTATCACTATTGGAAAGCAGATTTTTGGTGGACTGGGCTATAATCCTGTCAATCCTGCGCTTCTTGGTCGTGCCTTTCTTATGGCATCCTGGCCTATTCAGATGACAACAGGTTGGGCAACAAAGCTTGCTAATGCCGGCGTTGCAACTGTTTCGGGGCTCAAGCAAACTTTGATAACCGGTGGAAATGCTCAGCTTCAAAATTTGATAACTTCTGCCACTCCTCTTAATTTAGCACAGCAGATTCGTGGAGATATTGTAGCCGGAACTGCCGGAGATTCTGCCAGAACCTTATTTCACCAGCTTTCGTCCTTGGATTATATCAAAGACCTTTTCTGGGGTAATATTGGCGGATGTATCGGCGAAGTATCGGCTGCTGCTATTATACTTGGAGCTGCTATTCTTGTGTACAAGCATTACATCGAATGGCGGATACCTATTGGTTACATCGGAACTGTCGCCTTCCTGAGTTGGATGGTTGGAGGGATCGATGGGCTCTTTTCCGGTCCTATCTTATTCCATATTTTCTCAGGTGGTCTCATTCTCGGAGCTTTTTTTATGGCTACAGATATGGTCACGTCTCCTGTCACTAAAAATGGGCGGCTTATCTTCGGCATTGGCTGCGGTCTGCTCACTGTCGTGATCCGTACGTGGGGAGGTTATCCCGAAGGTGTCTCATATTCTATTCTTATTATGAACGTCGCTACACCGCTAATTGACAGGTTAACCCCGCAAAAACCCTTTGGGTATAGAAAGAAATCCAATAAGTAATCATATATTTTTGAGGATAGTATGAAAGATTTTATTCGTCCCGCTCTGGTCTTGCTAGTCATTTGTTTGATCTCGGGTGCAATTCTTGCTTTTATTTATCAACAAACCGCACCGCTCATTGCTGAGAATAAGCTGAAAGCAGAAGAAGCTGCACGCATACTGGTCATGCCCGATGCTGAATTCTTTAAGCCGGTTTCGGATAGCAGTGAGGTGCTTTATTATGAAGGATACAATGCAGACAGCACGCTTGTTGGTTATATTTTTTCCTGTGTGCAGTACGGGTATAGTAGCGATGTAAAAACAATTGTCGGACTTACTCCCGAGCTTATGATCAATGCGATCACTGTTGTATCACAGGCAGAAACTCCCGGGCTCGGTGCGAACTGCACAAGAGAAGATTTTACTGCTCAATTTACCGGTAAAAATCCTGATAATATCTATGTTGATAAAGACGGTGGTGATATTCAATCCCTTACCGGTGCGACCATCACTACACGCGCTGTCACCAATGCAATTCGTGAAACTTTTCAAAAGCTTCGTGATAGATTATAGGCGAGGAGAATAATGAAAGCAATTCAAGAATTTACAAAAGGCATCATAAAAGAAAATCCTGTTTTCGTTATGGCACTTGGATTATGCCCTACTCTTGCAGTCAGCACCTCTGTACAGAATGCGATCGGAATGGGCGCGGCTGCAACCTTTGTTCTCCTTTGTTCAAATATCTTTATCTCACTTATCAAAAATTTTATTCCAAGCAAAGTCCGTATTCCTTGTTTTATTTTAGTGATCGCATCGTTTGTGACAATCGTCGATATGGCTATGGAAGCATACGTCCCGCCACTTCACAAAAGTCTCGGAATTTTCATTCCTCTCATTGTGGTGAATTGTATAATTCTTGGAAGAGCAGAGGCATTTGCAAGCAAGAATGGAGTCTTCAGATCCATGCTGGACGGACTTGGAATGGGGCTTGGTTTTATGCTTGCAATTATTATAATTGCTTCTATAAGGGAAATTCTGGGTGTAGGTACTATTTTAGATATTCGTATTCTTCCCGCTTCATACAAGCCGATGATCGTTGCTATTCTTCCTCCAGGCGCTTTTATTACGATAGGTCTTTTAATGGGTTTATTAAATATTTTTCAAAACAAGAAGAAATCTAAGGCATAGATTAACAAGGAGCATTAATGGATTTCTCAACACTTTTTTTAATTATTATCGGTTCAATATTTATTAATAACTTTGTGATCCATCGTTTTCTGGGCTTATGCCCCTACATCGGTGTTTCAAAGAATATGGACTCGGCATTCGGCATGGGCATGGCAGTTATCTTCGTGATGACTATGGCTTCGACAATTACATGGCTTATCTATACGTTTTTCCTCAATAAAGCAACAAGTATTTTTGGTCTTGACCTGACCTTCCTTCGCACAATCGCATTCATTCTCAGTATTGCCGTGCTTGTCCAATTTGTCGAGATGGTTATAAAAAAAGCTGCACCTGAACTTTATAAAGCGCTCGGTATCTACCTCCCTCTTATCACCACGAACTGCGCAGTGCTTGGTGTTTCGATTTTAAATATTAATAGCTTTTTTAAAATAGACGGTACTCCAGTTTCCGCTAGTTTTATCAAATCAATTATTCAGGGAGCTTCAGCAGGAGTTGGTTTCACGCTTGTTCTCGTGCTCATGGCTGGCATTCGCGAACGTCTTGAATACAGTAAAGTTCCCAAATCAATGAAGGGAATGCCCATTTCATTTATTATTGCAGGTTGTATGGCTCTTGCCTTTCTCGGATTTTCCGGAATGAAATTTTAAAAGGAGCACACATGTTATTGGTTTCCATAATTGTTTTAAGCGTTCTTGGTATTTTATTTGGTATCGCACTCTCATTTGCTTCAAAGGTATTTCATGTGGACATTGATCCTAAAATTGAACATATCGAAGAAGTACTTCCCGGAGTAAATTGTGGTGCCTGCGGCTATCCGGGTTGCACAGGATATGCAGAAGCAATTGTCGTATCCGGTGCCGATCCCACGTTGTGTGCACCCGGCGGACATGATGTAGCCATACAGATCGCAAAGATCATGGGAACAAAAGCAAGTAAAAAAGAGAGAAATATTGCAGTTATCCACTGCCAAAGTGGTGGGATCAATAACACGAATATCAAATTTGAGAATAATGGTATCCCTACCTGCCAGGCAGCGATATTACTTTCCAATGGGCAGAATGCCTGCACCTATGGCTGTCTTGGTTATAATGACTGCTATCGCGTATGTCCCTTTGATGCAATCTCCATCGACGAAAATAATATGCGAATTATTGACGAGGATAAATGCACAGGATGCGGAAAATGCGTTGAGGCATGTCCTCGGGATCTTATTGAGCTCGTGCCTATCAGCAAGAAAGTTCATATTCAGTGCATGTCTCATGATAAGGGTAAGGATGCGAAAGCAAAATGCGGGAATAACACAGCTTGTATCGGCTGCGGTCTTTGTGTGAAGAAATGCCCGATCGACGCGATCACACTTGAAAACAATCTTGCCACAATCAATTATGAAAAGTGCGTGTCCTGCGGTTTGTGTGCAACTGTGTGCCCAACAAAAGCTATCGAAGACAGGATACAATCCCGTCCTCAACCCATTATCATCGAAGAGAAATGTATCGGCTGTACGATATGTGCTAAGAAATGTCCTGTTAATGCGATTGATGGAAAAGTAAAAGAGGTTCATAAAATTGATGAGGAAAAATGTATTCAGTGCGGAATTTGTATTGATGCATGCCCCAAGAAAGCGATCGAAGCTAAGTCCTAATTTTAATTGTATTTATACTCGTCACTAATTTAAACTTGGTGACGAGATTTTTTAATCCGGAATTTATCAGTTTTATAAACTACTTAATCAAGCAAGAAAAAAAAAGGGATACCCCCAAAAATTCGATGAAGATTCTCTGGAGAGTGCATGAATAAAGTGTTTGCGGAGAATTCTTCGCGGAAAATTACTTTTAGAAAAAATGTTAATTTGTATATATCCTTGCTGTTGTCACCCTGATCCGCCAGCTGGCGGATTGGGCGTAATGAAATGAAGACCAGTCGAAGGGTTTGTCCCACTTCGCACTTCGAGAACCTCAGTGTGACAGTGCTTTTAACTATTATGGTTATTTCTTTATTTTACTATTTATACGGATGATATTCAATAAGTTTTACTTAAAGTGTCATGAATATGAAAAATTTTGGGGGTATGCCAACAAGAAAAAAATACTTGACAAGAAAAAAATAATTTTATTAATTTGTTTTGGACGGTACGAGATAATGTTAATATTAAAGATAGTAGTGTTAAAAATGTTAATGTCAAAGATAAGGTTTATGAAATTTAACTTCGCAATTTGGTAATATACTGCTTAACTCCGCAGGATATGAAATTTTAAGCAGTATAATGTATGTTAGAATGCTCATAGGATTAGTGTTATTTCACTAATAAAAAATATTTCGTCAGTTGACGAAGTAGATAAAAAAATAGGAGAAAAAAATGAAAACGATACTTTGCATTATGATAATAATGCTATTTGCATTGCCGGTTTTGGCTACAACAATTGTAGTTGACCAATGGAACGGACCTTATTATACGATTGCAGATGGATATGCTGCATGTTCTGATGGTGACACATTACTCTTGTCACCAGCAATTTATAATGAAACCTTAACAATTTCAATACCTTTAACTCTAAAAGGAATGGATGTACATTCTACTATTATGCAGAGTACTACTACTACAATTACAATAAATAATGGTGATGTTCTTGTTCAATATCTGACAGTAAGAGGAAATACTTTTGGTATACGTGTTATCCAAGAAACACCTACTATTGAGCACTGTATTGTAGAACAATCAGATTCTGGAATTTATATGGATGGTGATGATGCTTTAATACGAAATTGTATTATAAGAAATTGTAATAATGACGGAATAAAGATATCTGGAACTGTATATAACAAAATTATTAATAATGTAATTCATGACTGTAATTATGGTATTTACGAAATTAGTCATTTAGAAATATGTAGCAATATTATTATAAATTGCAATATAGGAATTGATGGTCATTATGGTGATGGTAATTTATACTATAATTGTTTCTATAATAATGCTACTAATATACATAATGCTACTGTTGGTCCGGGAAATATTGAGGATCAGGATCCGTTGTTTGAAGATTTAAGTTCATCCAATTATCATCTTTTAACTGCTTCACCCTGTATTGATACAGGAATTCCTATTGGAATATACCAGGACCTCGATGGAACCCGCAATGATATGGGAATTTTTGGTGGACAAACTCCCTGGGGGATGGGTAATCCTACTGTTTTAGATATGCAGATAACTCCTGAATCTGTTCCACAAGGTGCAACTTTTGATGTAGAAGCAACTGGAACAGTTGAATAAACAATAAGAATAGAAAGGAGTTTCTAATGATGAAAATCATTCTAATTGCACTTACTTTGCTTTTTTTATTACCTATCTCTTCTTATGCTAAGCATCTTGTAGCTGCGGAATATTTTATAGACACAGACCCTGGCGAAGGAAACGGAATTCCTATTACCGGAACTTATGGTGACACAACAGTAACAGTTTCTTTAACAGGAATATCAACTACCGGTATTTCTTATGGTACTCATATTATTTTTACCAGATTTAAGGATTCAGAAGGAAACTGGGGACAAACAGGAGCATCATTGCTAAATATATCTAATCCAAATTTGAATCCAAAAACAATAACTACAGCTGAATATTTCATAGATACAGACCCTGGCGAAGGAAATGGAATTCCTATTTCCGGAATTTATGGTGACACAACAGTAACAGTTTCTTTAACAGGAATATCAACTACCGGGATTTCCTATGGAACTCATATTATTTTTACCAGATTTCAAGATTCAGAAGGAAACTGGGGACAAACAGGAGCAGCATTGTTAAACATCTCTAATCCAGATCTAAATCCAAAGATACTAACTACAGCGGAATATTTCATAGATACAGATCCAGGAGAGGGAAACGGAATAGCACTTTCCGGTGCTTTTGGTAGTTCCACTGTTAATGCATCCATAAGTGGAATATCAACAGATGATCTTAGTTTTGGCACCCATACTGTATATATTCGTTTTCAGGATTCAGATGGACAATGGGGCACTTTAATATCTCAACTATTAAATATATCCTCTCTATATCCGGAAAATTACCTAATTGAAGCAGAATATTACATTGATGCAGACCCTGGCATTGGAAATGGAATTCATCTTCTACCTCAAGACGGAACTTTCAACTCTCCAAACGAGATAGCGTATCTGGAAGATATTGATTCATCACCTCTATCCATAGGAAATCATATACTTTATGTCAGATTTCAAGATGTATTACATCAATGGAGTGTTGATAAACCTGACACTTTTGAAGTTATTTATTCAGGTCCATTACCTCCTACGAATTTATCAACCACAGGAACTCTATCATCAATTGACTTGATTTGGAATAATAGTTTGGGCAGCACACCAACAGGTTATTGCATCTATCGTGGCACTGATCCTGATATAGTAACTCGTATTGATTCTGTGTTCTATCCTGATAGCACTTATTCTGATAACTCTGTCCCTGACTACGGAATTTATTACTATAGGATAAGTGGTTATGATGCTCAACATTTTGAAGGACCAATGTCTTGGGCTGTAAGTGGTACACTTGATAGAATATTACCTGTTGATTACCTCAATATATCCATAAGTGGTTCTAATATAGTACTTAACTGGCCACATGTTACTCATACCGTTAACGGCAATCCAGTAACTATTGATTATTATAAGGTCTATGGTAGTGAAGAAAGTCCTTATGGTTCATTCTCATTCATTAACGGAACTAGTACCAATAGCTTAACACATTGGGGTGTCCTAAGCTTTACAGATACATATTTCTATTATGTAACTGGTTTTAAGGTTACAGATAAGGAGAGTGAAAAGGAACTTTTGGAAATCCTCTCAAAATAGAATCCAACTTTTGTCCATTAGACCTCATTTTACAAACTGCTTAATCAAGAAAGATAAAAAATATTTGACAGGGAAATTGAAATTCAATTTGTTAGATTTGTTCATATCGTGTTAATTGAACAGGATTATGAAATTATGTGTCGTATAATATGTAGAAAATTGGCTGATCAACAAAAATTGAGTATTTTTGTATTATGAAAAAAGAATTGAAGAATATCACTTCTATATTAAAAGAAGAGTCTCCTAAACTAAAGTCACAATATTATGTGGCCACTCTTGAAGTATTTGGTTCTTTTGTGCGAAATGAACAAGAGTCAAACAGTGATTTAGATATTTTAGTGTCATTCTCAAAAGCTCCTTCTCTATTTAAGTTTATTGAATTGGAAGATTATTTAAGTGAGCTGCTCGGTGTAAAAGTTGATTTGGTAATGAGAAGTTCATTAAAACCAAACATAGGGCAAAGGATCTTAGCTGAATCTAAATCGATAATACGAAAGAAAAAGACAGAATAATAATTGGTTATCTTAACGATATCTTAAGTTTAGAAGAAGGAATTCAAAAGCTGGTTTCAGATTATTCCCATTAATAAACATATTTTTCATTCTATAAATTATTATCGTCACTAAGTTGAACTTGGTGACGATTTTTTTAATCATCCCGTCCACTTATATAAATCGACTGGATAAACCCGTCTTAACCCAATATGATCTTTTCTTTATTCACTCGTCACTCTACGCTCTACGCTTTTCGCTCAACGTGCTTTTTATTATTCACGTTCTTTTTTCTGCTTGTATTTAACAGTCGCAGATTCAGGCATAAAGCGGACATTCTCAAAGGGTTGTACCAGCGATGTGGCAATATTGAGAAGATGTGCTGCAATTCTCTTCAGATATCGAATATATAGCGCTGCCACCACAGCATTCTTAACGTTCAAACCAATATCTTCGGTCATAAGTTGATGGAGGAGGATTTCGCATCTTCCGGTTAATTTTTTATTTATAACACTCTCTGCAACATCTTTATCATACTCTTCAAAAGCTTTGCTCACCACATCAAAAAGGTGCTCTATCTCCAGCTCAATATCGGTCAGCTCATCTTCAAGAATTCCTGCATCCAGCTTCATATTTGCTGCTCGGGCAAGTTCAAGGATGTTAGTAGTATAGTCGCCCACCCTCTCAATGTCTATTACTATTCCGATAAGAATTATCGCACCGGGTGTGTCCATAGCACCTGTGGCTGAGAGATGTATTAAAACTTTCCTTCGCACAGCACGTTCTGTTTTATCTACCTTTCTTTCCTCATAAAAAATATCGATTTCGGGGTGAGGGATCTCTCTCCCCCGCAGTTGAGCGCTGGCATTATCAAACATATTATTTGCCCGATTAAGCATAACACAGGCATCCTGATGTGCCTCTTTAAAGAGATTACTTTTTTTGAATAATTTAATTAATTCTTTTAACATATATGCCTCGAATATGAGTATTTCTTCATTATCTCGTAATTATAAGAAAAAGTATCGGAATAGCAAAAAATACCAAAACGATAAACAATATTGGATATATCTTGCTTTTCATTGTCAAATTTGAAATCCAGAGTGCTATCTTTATCGGGATCATTCTTATCGGTTTCAAGGGCAGTATCAGCATCATTCCAAGTACGTTAAATGTAAAATGAGAAAGCGCCACCACGAGCGCTGCCGGCGAGCCCGTCGCCATAGCTGCCAATAAGGTGGTCACTGTCGTTCCGATATTCGCGCCCACTGTATAGGGAAAAATCTGATAGATATTTACAATACCTGCACCTGCCAGAGGTACCATAATTGAAGTCGTGATCGAGCTGCTTTGGACGATGGCAGTGAGAACTAAACCGAGAAGCAGTGCAAGCATACCATTGCGGAAAATGTAATCGGAAAAGAAATTTTCAACCTTGCCGATAACCAGTTGTCGGATGACTTTGACCATATATTTTAATACAATAAATAGGAATATCATAGCTAAAACAAGGATCAATATCTGGGCAACAGATTGAGGAAATAGTTTCTGTAATAATCCCGGTGAAGCATCAGGGAACTTGGGATCATAAAGAAATCCGACTATGGGTTTTGTGATCATCGCAATTGGACTTTTGAATTCTGCACCTTGGATATTTGCGTGCAGAATAAATGAACCAAGTTTAAGAGATATTTTTTCAATGAGCCCGAAATATATTTCTAACGGCAAAAGAATAGCCACTGTAAGAATATTGAAAATGTCGTGTACTATCGCACAGCTATAAGCTCTCTTAAATTCATCTGTTCTTGAGATGTGCCCAAGCGATACAAGGGTATTTGTAATGGTTGTTCCAATATTTGCTCCCATTATGATAGGGATGGCTATGCGTATAGAATCAGGACCAAGAATATTACTGGCAACTAAACCCACGACAATTGACGTTGTAGTAGAAGAACTCTGCACAATACTTGTGGTCAAAATACCAATAATCAATCCCATTATAGGATTGCTTACGCTTGCGATAAGATTTTCGGACAATCCCCGAAAGCTCTTGAAGCCGGCTCCCATCATCACAATACTGAGGAAGAAAAAATAGATCAGTATGATCAGCAGGAGGATTTTATAAATTCTTTTCAGATTTGTAGTGTTCTGGTCTGGCATTTATATTTCTGTTAACAAATTCGTGGAGTTTGTTCGCGTGAGAGGAGTGGTAATATTCTCTTTGCTCCGATAAAAGTTCTCAAATATAATTTTGGTTCATCTGATCTTTCTGCAACCCGTCCTATAATCTGTGCGTTGCTCCCCAAAGGTTCATTATGTAATATTTTCAGTACTTTATCAGTTTCATCTTGGGGACAAATTATGACAGCCCTGCCTTCACATGCCATATACAGCGGATCGATTCCAAGCGCATCGCACACTCCGGACACACTTTCTTTTATAGGTAATTTCTCTTCTTCGAGCACAATATTCACATTTGATGCAGATGCGATCTCATTAAGTATAGATGCCAGCCCTCCACGAGTAGGGTCTCTCAAAGCATGAATTATCACGCCCTGCCCTAAAAGTGCTTTTATAAGAGGTGCAACATTTGCGCAATCTGACTTTAAAGACGACTCGAATCCATTCCTGAAAGCCATGATCGCTGCGCCGTGATCTCCAATATCCCCTGTGATAATGACCGCATCATCAGGCATTGCATTATGTGAAGATATTGCAGTGTTTGTAATTATTTCTCCAAAACCTGCTGTATTGATAAATATCTTATCCATCTTGCCCCTGCTCACAATTTTGGTGTCTCCCGCAATGATAGAGATATTCCCCTTTTTTGTCTCGTCCCTAATAGAAATAAGTATTTTTTTGAGATCATCAAAACCAAATCCCTCTTCGATCATTAATGATAAAGTAATCAATTTGGGAATCGCTCCAACCATTGCGAGGTCATTTGTAGTCCCACAAATAGCTAATTTTCCGATATTTCCACCCGGGAAAAATATAGGATCGATCGTGTAGCTATCCGTAGTAATAGCTGCTTTTCCTTCAACTGCATAAAAAACTCCGCTATCTTCGCCATGATTAATGACAACGTGGCTGAGCGTTCTATAAATAATATCAAGTAATTCCTTACTCTGCCTACCACCGCTTCCATGAGAGAGAAGAATTGTATTATTTCCCATCATTCTCCATATTTATAATATGCTGCGCATGCGCCTTCGAAAGAGACCATGCATGGTCCGATTGGATTTTCCGGCGTGCATTTTTTTCTGAATAAAGTACAATCAAGAGGTGATTTCCTCCCTGCAATGATATCCCCACAGATGCAGGCACTTTGAACAACTTCATCTTTCACCTTGATTTGAAATCTCTTTTCAGCATCAAAGGATGAAAACTCTTCATTCAGGCATAATCCGCTTTTAGGAATTGTGCCGAATCCTCGCCATGGAACATCACATTCCTGAAAAACTGCTGAGATCAATTCTTGGGCTGCTCTATTACCCTCTGGTTTAACCATTCTTGTATATCTATTATCAACAGTTGGGGAATTAGTTTGGATTTGTGAAACAAGCGATTGAATTCCAAGTCCGAGATCAACGGGCTCAAACCCGGCTACAGTGCAGGGAATTCTATACTCCCGAGGAATAAACTCATAAGGTTCAGAACCGATTATCACACTGACATGCCCCGGCATGATCATTCCATCAATCTCACCTTGTAATTCAGAAAGAAGAAACCGTAAAACATTGGGCATTGTTTTCACCAGACAGAGAATGCTTATATTTTTAAGGTTTTGTGCATAGGCATCTAAGACCAAACTGGCAATAACAGGAATGGTCGTTTCAAATCCAATGGCAATGAATATTACTTCCTTGGATGTGTTGCGTGCTATATTGAGTGCATCAAGAGGACTGTACACGACATCGACAGTCGCGCCTTTTGCGATTTCTTTTTCCAAACTCGAATAACTACCGGGCACTTTTATCAGATCTCCGAATGTAACAATATGATGTCCCTGTCGTGCTAAATAAATTATCTTATCAACGTCTTGAGCTGAAGTTACGCATACTGGGCATCCGGGACCGGAGAGGAATTTAATTGAATCTTTAAAGTAATGCCGAAAACCATATTTCAGGATCGATACAGTATGTGTGCCGCAAACTTCCATAAATTTCAATGGAGGGGCTTTTCCATCCAATGCAGCGACGTCATTCTTGATTTTTTGTAGAAGAGGTTTTAGATCAGGATTGTTTCGGAACTTATTGCTCATAGATCACTCTTCGGCTTGGCATAGTTCGGCGAGTAATTCAAGAGTCTCTTTTGCATCCTCCCGGCTTACTCTTTGAATAGCAAAACCCGCGTGAACAAGTACATATTCATCGACTTCGACATCTTCTATAATGCGGATATCTATCTCTTTTTTCATGCCGAAGACATCTGCTATTGCTTTATTGCCGGCTTTTGAAATAATTCTATAAGGTACTGCTAAACACATTATTACCTGCTTCTCAAGAGATATGAATAAACCTGACCGAGTGCAATTCCCGCATCATTAGGAGGGACTTTTTCGTTCCAAAATAACGTAAGCTCGCTGCCGGAAAATACTCTTTTTATCATATTAACAAGCACGACATTCTGAAACACACCGCCTGAAAGTGCTACTTCATCTATGCCGAATTCACTCTTCATTTTTTTACACAAATAGAAAACCATCCGCGCAATTGTAAAGTGAAATTTTGATGAAATATATTCTTTTGAGCGACCATCCTTCAGATCTTGTACAATACTTCTAATTATTTTTGATACATCGATGAGATATCTCTGCTTATCAAATTCAAAATGATAATACTCTGAAAAATTCTCATCAGCAAGAGCTTCGAGTTTCATAGCTGCTTCACCTTCATAGGAATTATAGTGGCATACATCGATCAAACTTGCTACTGCATCAAAGAATCTTCCCATGCTCGAAGTTTGAAGCCGCACAGAATCATTCAGCAACTGATGAAGTATCATATCTCTTTGGGGAAAAGTGGCTGTTGGAATAATTGTGTCGATTGCGTCGGGAAAATATTTAAAGAGATATATGAGTGCCATTCTCCAGGTCTCTTTAGCTGCCCTTTCTCCTGAAACCATCGGCAAATAATTCAAATGAGCAAATCTCTCACACTCAATATTTTTTATAATAAAAAATTCGCCACCCCAGATATTCCCATCATCCCCATAACCGGTTCCATCAAAGGAAATTCCCAGCACATTCTCAAGATCGTGTTCCGCCATAACGCTATAAATATGGGCTTTATGATGCTGGATATAGTGAATTGGTAACCCTTTTTCGTCTGCAAATTCTTGTGCAAATTGAGTAGAGAAATAATTAGGATGAGAATCTGCAATGACGATTTCCGGTTTCATCTCAAAAATTGATTGAAAATAGTTTAGTGACTCTCTATAAAATTCTGTATTTGAGGCAAAAGCAAGGTCACCAAGATATTGACTGCCGAGAAATATATTCTCCTTTGTAATCCCAAATGAACCCTTCATGTCAGCACCTGCTGCGAAAATCTGCGGCTTTCCAATTCCTTTTTTAATATTAATAGGTTTGGGCACAAAGCCGCGAGCTTTCCTTATCAGAATTCTTTGATCGCCAGCATAAGTAACGATCGAATCATCGATCCGATTAAAAATTTCTCTATTGTAGGAAAGATAATATTTAGTTATATTTGCAAGATTCTGATATGCTGAATCGTCTTTATTTTCGAGGGCTTCTTCAGAAATATTTCCACTTGTGAAAACGAGCAGCCTGAAGTGATTGAAAAGCAGGTAGTGTAAAGGAGTATATGGAAGCATGAAACCAATATCTTTTATACCTGGAGCCACATGTTCCAGAATAGCATTTTTCTTATTTAACAGCACAATCGGTTTCTGCTGACCTTCCAGCATTTCTTTTTCATGCTCATTTATCGTGCAATATTCTTTTATAGTATCTATATCACGAGCCATTAATGCAAAAGGTTTTTGTGGTCGGTACTTCAATTTTCTGAGTTTTTCAACAACCTCTTTATTCAACACATTGCACACGAGATGATAACCGCCAATACCTTTTATCGCAACTATTTCTCCCTGCTGCAACAGGGACACTGTCTTATCAAATGCCTTCTCTCTTCTTTCGGTTTTGATAGGTTCTTCATCAATAATCTCTATAAACTGTAACTCCGGTCCACATTTTGGACAGGCGTTCGGCTGTGCATGATACCGCCTATTCGCAACTGTTGTATATTCTCGATTGCAGTCAACGCACATAATGAATTTTTTCATCGTCGTATTTTTTCTGTCATAGGGAATTGACTGTATAATTGAAAACCGGGGTCCGCAATTTGTACAGTTAGTAAAGGGATAAGAATAATGCCTGTCAGCTTTATCAATGATCTCTTTAGCACATTGATCACACGTGGCAATATCAGGTGGTATCAGTGCTGATATCTCCCCTTTCTTCTTGCTCGGTGCGATTTCAAAAGTTTTGAAATCATGTAAATCACATTCGATATATTTTATTGAATGAGTAATAATTGTTGAGACTGCAGGGGCATTATTAAGAACATCTTTCACAAATTCTGCAATAGACTTCTTTGATGCTTGAGCAATTATTTTTACACCGAATTCCCTATTCTCTACGTAACCCTTGATGCCATGTTGCAAAGCAGTTCTTTTCACAAAAGGTCGAAAACCAACCCCCTGTACAATTCCTGTAAGTATTATCTCAGCTTGTTGCATCTTTGATCATAGTTATGAGAGAATCTGCACTCTCTTTAAGTTCAGGTGAAATTTCAGGTATTAAATCCGCACTAAGTATATTAATACCGATCACTTCAACTTTCACTTTTGAAAACTTGCGAATATACGAAATGATGACACTGATCGAGCTAGTATGAGTGGAAGTTGCAAAGGTACTTATTTCTTCAGGTCTCAAAATCTTTATCTCTCCTGCATTGTTTGAAAATCGGCATGCGTCAAAGAAAATAATTAAATCCAATTCTTTCGATGTGAGTGTATTGAAATAGTTTTCCGGCGTTGTTTCAGCGATCAGGAATGTAAAATTTTTTTTTTTACATTTTGACTTTAATCGCTCGATGACATATAATCCCACAGCATCATCGCCACGTTGATAATTTCCCAGCCCTACAAAAAGGGTTTTTTCATCTTTTATAGATAAAAATAATTTCTTTAACTCATTAGAATGCATCTTCGACAACAACCTGGTGCCTGCAACGTGGACACATCAATTTATAATAATCCTCTCTGCGGATCTTATCATTCTTGATCTTTGAGTCCGGCAGATCCTGATATCGAAGTTGAATGAATGCAAGGAGATTTGGATTACCATATGCTTTTGGACCCAATTTTTCTACCAGCCAGTTCATATGGTCTTCAGTGGCTATCGTAGTACCGCAAATAGGACAGACAATAAGTTTTTTTTCAATTCTCATGAAGTCTACATCTTTATCAGGACTAAAAGTGGCAGTTATGTACTCATTAGAAAGCTTAATGCCCTTTTGAGTAATGCAGTGCTCTTCACATTGTCCGCAATAGATACAATTAGTATAATTTACCTGTAATATGCGTTTGCCTTCTTCGGGAATATCGGTAAGATCGATTGCGTTTGCAGGGCAGACCTGGGCACATGCACCGCATCCAACACATTCTTCTTCATTATATATAGGTTTCCCTTTGAACTGTTTGACCGGCTCATAGGGTTTTTTTGTAAAAGGATATTTACTCGTTATTGGTTTTGAAAATAGTGATACAATAGCTTCACCTAATTCTCGAAGTTTTGGAATAATCATTTTATTCTCCTGATATATTTAGCCACAAAAGGACACAAAAATTATTTTTGTTACTTTTCATATTAATAGGTAATATTTTTTTCGTGTGCCTTCGTGCCTGCCACGGCGTAACGTAGTGAAGACTGGTGTTTTCGTGGCTCATATCTGTTATTTCTGTAATTCTTTATCTTCTTGATATAGATCGATAATGGTCTTGTCAGTCAATTTAATCCCAGCTTTGTGGGCAGCTTTTGCAATTGCATGAGCAGAAACCGGGGACGTTAAAAGTATGAAGATCGCACACAAAATTGCTTTGAAGCCCGTTGCAGTAAAGCCGGAATAAATAAAGACACCAAGTAGAATTCCAACAGAACCAAAAGTCACACTTTTTGTCGCTGCCTGAAGACGATTATACACGTCGGGAAGACGAACAAGTCCGAGCACTCCAAAAAAATCAAAAAGAATGCCACCACAAATGATAATATATCCAATGATTTGGTTTAATGCTAAATCATGCATCGAGTGACCTCCCTTCTAAAAATTTTGCAAGGGCTAATGTGCCAATGAAACTTTGCAAACCCCAGGCAATTCCGATATCTATAAAATATGAACGCTGTAATGCTATAGCAAGGATCGCACATACTCCGATGATCAGAATACCAATAATATCAATAGCGACAATACGGTCTGCAACCGACGGTCCTTTCACCACTCGAATCAGAATGAATAGTGAGCAGAAAAGGAGCACATTGATCAACTTATAGTTGAAGGGAATTTCTGTAAACACAGCGAAATTCATCACAAAGAATGCTGCAATGAAAAGTAAACCGATAAACCATCTAAAAACTCTCATTCAAAAATCTCCTCTAGTAGTTTTTCAAACCGACCGCCTATGTCTTTTGTGGTTTGCTCTATATCGGTAGATTTCACATCGATCCAGTGCACATACAATACCTGATTATCAACATCAATATCTACCGTTAGTGTTCCGGGAGTTAAGGTTATTGAATTTGCAAGCATGGTTAGAGCTGAATCTCTTTTCAATTTCGTTTTGACTTTCACGATTCCCGGCTTGATAGGAAGAAGAGGGTGGATAACAATGTATGCAACGTGGAAGTTGGCTTTTATTAGTTCCCATGTGAATTTTACTAGGTATTCAATCGTGTACCATACTCGTTTCAAATGAAATTTTCTTTCAGTTATGATCAGCATCTCTCCGGCAAAGATCGAGGTGATCAATGCCATGATGACGCCTGCGACCAAAGAGGGAATACTGAAAACTATCGTTATCAATATCCACACTAATAAGGATAGAAAAAAGACAACAATCCTGCTTTTTGTTTCTGTCTTCATTTAACACTCCCATTATCAAGATAGGGTTCGATCTTGTCGACATATGAAGTCTTCCCCATAACGGTGTCCACTATGGGATTCAGATAATTTTTTCTAATTGAGGGAATCATAAGAGCGGAACTTATCAGGCACAGTGCAGCAAGAATGATCATTGCAGTTTTCATGGCAAAAGGAACCTTTTCAAGCACTTTTGCAGATCCCTTTTTACCATAAAATGCGTGCTTTTGAACTTTCAATAAGTAGGCGAGAGTAACAATACTCACGAGCGCTGCAATAATACCCACAACGATCTGACCCGCGGAAATACAGGCAATAATAATTATGAGTTTGCTGAAGAAGCCATTAAAGGGTGGAATTCCAGAAATTGATAATGTTCCTACCATGGTCGTTGCCGAAGTAACTTTGAGTTCTTTTGAAAGACCTCCCAACTGTCTCAGATCTCGTGTGTCGGTTGCATATTCAACAGCTCCGCTGTCTAAGAAAAGCAAGGATTTGAAGATTGCATGATAAAAGAGATGAAGAATACCACCAAGAATACCGAGAGGTGTGCCAAGTGCAAAACCTATAACTATAAATCCGACCTGGCTGATACTGCTAAATCCCAGCAACCGTTTGAAATCCCATTGCACGACCGAGAGAAAACCTCCTATCACGATCGAGAGCGTTCCGAGAAGCATAAGGATCTGTAATACAACTGTTGGGGCTCCGAATACATTAAAGAAAATTCTCACTAAAGCATACACACCAAGCGTTTTGATTAGTACACCGGAAAGCATTGCCGAGATCGGTGCTGGAGCTGATGGGTGGGCATCAGGTAGCCACGCATGGAAAGGAACGAGTGCAGTTTTCAAACCAAAACCTGCAATGAATAAACCATAAACCAAGAAAATCAGTTTCGGAGTTCCGACACTTCTCAGTTGAAGTCCGACATCCGCCATTGTAAGTGTGGAAGTATAACTATAGAGAATTCCAATACCAAACAGAATCATTGTGGAAGTTATCGCACCCATTGTGGCATATTTGAATGCTGCTTCCAGCTCTTCGGCTTCGGTTCCAAAGGCAACAAGAGCATAGGCAGAAATGAGCGATATCTCCATAAAAACATACAAATTGAAGAAGTCACCAGTGAGTATCACTCCATTCATTCCTGTCACCATCAGCATAAAGAGTGCAAAGAAATTCCACTTCCCTGTAAAATGATTTATGTACTGGATCGAATAGAACGCAGAGAAAAAGGCAACAATGCTCACTACTATCAGCATAAAGGAAGACAGATTATCCAGGATCAAGCTTATCGTATAGGGTATTTTCCATCCACTTGTATTGTTTAGGATCATACCCCCATGTGCAGGGAGCTTAAAGAACGCAATGAACGAAACGATCAAAATCCAGGCACATGCAGCAAGGGCAATAACAGCAGCAATATTTTCCTTTTTACGGGCAACGAGAACGATGAGAAATGCAGCGAGTAAAGGGACGAAAATAAACTGTGATAATATCATCCTTGTAATCTCCTGATCTTCGTAATATCAAAGGTATCATATTCTTGATAGATCCTGATTGCAATCGCAGCCATGAGCGCAGTGACACCAAGTTCAATAACGATGGATGTAAGCACAAGAGCCTGAGGAATAGGATCAACCATTGTAACATTGAATCCTTTTTTAAGAATCGGTGCAAGAGCTCCCGTACGATAAGCAAGCAGCACGAGGAACAGGTTTACGGAATAACCCATGATACCAATTGCAAGTATTATCTTAATCAGATCTCTTTTTGTGATCGCACCGTACACACCGACCAAAAAGAGGAAAAAGCACATTATATAGAGTATCATATCTTATCCTTCCTGTGGTTTAAAACTAGCTAAATAATAGAACACAAGATACAATCCCATGCTAACCTTTACGCAGATAAAGATATTCAGCACAGGGATGTAGCCGGCACTGATAAGTGTATATAGTTTGCCGATTCCCATAAAGTTCGCAAGGAAATTGCCGACCACATATAAACCAATAATACCTGTGAGAACGAAAAGGATCGCTGCAATAGCTTCTAAATTGTTCATGGCAAATTTATTCACGCGTTCCATCACAAAATTTTTACCATACGCAAGCGTCAAGTGAACATAAGAAAGTGCAACGATGACACCGCCCGCAAAACCGCCGCCAGGGGAAAGATGACCATGAATAACAATATAAAGACCATATAAAAAGATCAACCAGACAGTGAAACGTGTAATTGTTTTAACAATTACGGACATACCTTCATTTGGAAAATTATTCTGCATGTCTTTTCTTCCTCCCTGTTTTACGTAATATGGTCAATGTACCTAAAATTGCCGTAAAGAGTACAGTGATCTCACCCAATGTATCATATATTCTATAATTTAGAATAACAGCGGTGACGATATTTTGAGAACCGGTCTCCACGCCTGCATTGGCAAGATATCGTTCTGCAACGCGGACAATTGGTTTTCCAAAAGACGGCATATCCTTGAACGCAAAGATGCTGAGCACAAAAATACTTGCAAGAATTACGATAGCAATGATTGTTTCTGGCACATCTCTTTGAAGAGCACGGACTTCGATTGAACGTTTCGCAAAAGCACGTATCAAAATGACCATGCATAGAATCTCGAAAACAAATTGAACAAGTGCAAGATCTGGAGCACCCAAAAAGAGAAATGCTAAAGAAAGGCTCAATCCAACAACACCAATGGTGATGATCGAAGAAAGTATATTCTTTATTTCCAGACATGCAATCGAACCGATTATCATGAATCCTAAAATAAAGTACAACCAAATATCAACTGGCACTTAAGCCTCCTACATATAAACACTTTTAACCACGAAAGGCACTAAAAGCACGAAAATGTTGTTTAAGAAAATTGTTTTATTAGACTTCATTTTATTAATTTCGTTTATTAAATTTGAACCCATTTTTCGCAATTCAAAAATAGCATCCTGAATTACATAACTTCTTTCTTTGAAAATTATTTTTTCGCGTCTTTCGTGTATTTCGTGGTTCATAATATTATACTTAAACTAAATTGCACTTAATAAAATTATGGTGACAACAACCAAACCGGCAAGCATCCAAATCGCATAGGTGTGTAATAAACCTGAATGCAATCTGTGGAACACATCACCAAGCCATAAGGAGAACACCGTTCCCCATTTATATATATCAAAAAACTTCTTATTTGCCCACTCGTAGATCTTGTCGAAAGGTCTCATCGAGGAAACTTCATTATAAAACTCAACACCTGTCGCTCTGTGTTCTTCGGTTGTCGGATATGTTCCAACATATTCATCATCAAAACGGATCTTTTTGAAAACAATATAGATGATGAAACCAAGCAGAATCGAGGCGGCAAAGAAGTAAAGTATGATCTTTGAACTATAGAATCCCAACAGCAATGTTTTTATAGTACCTGCGCCAATTATAGGCAGTAAGAATAATTTCACCGGAATTGCAAATACAAACACACCAAATATTATACAAAGCGCTCCAAGCAAGAGATTTGCAAACCAGTTATTGAAACTGATCTCTTTCACGCCCTCATATTTTTTAGGTAATTTGCTCAAGAATATTGCATGAATAAATTTTATAAAACTGGCAAGAGTAAGCGCGCTTCCGAAAACAGCGAGGACAAAGCAGAGATTCAGTACGATCTGCCAGATAGCTCCATGCTGGGAAGCAGTTTTCAAAATACCTTGATAGACCATCCATTTTGAGAAGAATCCATTCAATGGTGGAATACCCGATATTGAAAGCGCTCCTATCAGCGCAGCAACAAAGGTAAGTGGCATCTTCCTGGCAAGACCACCAAGATATTCAAGTTCAGATGTCCCTGTCCTCTTTTCAACGGAACCAAGAGATAAGAACAAGCTTGATTTGTATATTGCATTATTTAACATGTGGAAGAGTCCCCCGATAATCCCAATTGGAGTACCGGTTCCAATTCCCAATATCATATACCCTACCTGACTGACAGCATGATATCCCAGCAGCTTACGCGCATTGTGCTGAACAAGCGCCATCATCACCGCAAATATTATCGTAAGCGCACCTATTATCATGATGATCGCCTGGATCGCAAAGGGATAGACAAAAAGATGCATCATTATACGAGCAAAAAGATAAATACCAAGCAGCTTATCCATAGCAGCCGGAAGTTCTGCTACTGCTTCAACCGGTGCATCCTTTGCATAGTCAGGAAGCCAAGTGTGCATTGGAAAAGCGCCGGCTTTTGCAAAAGAAGCAAGAAGCATGCAGAAGAACGCGATGTAGGTCAAGACACTTGAGAGAGTAACTTTTGTTAAATAAAGATTGGAATTCTGCGTCATCACATATATTACTGCTAATCCAAAAAGAAGAAGTACATCTGAAGCCCCAATGATGATAAATGCTTTTCTGGAGCTTTCTGCGCTCTTTGGTGCATTCAAAATACCGAATAGATACACAAGCAAACCAGAAAGTCCCCAGAAAATTATGAAAGCGATCATATTGGAACTGATTGCTACACCATTACAGAAACTTACTGCCAGTGTGAAAAGCAGGAAGAACTTTCCTTCATATTCCTTTTTCACATTCTTGAGGCAGTAAATAAGAATGATCGTGCTGAGAATATTAATAAAAAGCAAAATGAACTTTGATAATGCATCGGTCTGGAAAATCGTTGAGTCGAATAAAGAAAAACTCAAAGCGGATGCGCTGAACACTTTGATACTCAGCACCAGCGACCAAATCACAGAAGCAATAGTGATAATTTTCTTTATAATCTTTGGTACAAAAAGATTAATAATGGTTGCAATTATCGGGACAACGATAAGCAAAAATAGATAATTATTCCACATTTATGTACCCTTTCTTCTTGAAATCCTAATCTTCAAAAATTCTATCAATGGGTGTTTTCTCGCTACCGGCAACTGCCTTTTTAATATTTGCAGTTTTCTCACGAGACATGGTCAATAGATTATGTTCTAATTTTTTGTTATTTTTATCAACGACACGAATGCTTCTTTCTGTGCAGCAATAACAGGGATCAACAGCAGCAAGAGTAATAAGCGCATCGGCAAGCGGAATGCCCAGACAGGATGCTTTATAAGTAGGAATATTTGAAAAACTGGGAGCACGAATTTTATGACGAAGAGGACGGTTCGAGCCGTCACTTCTTATGTAATGGAAAACCTCTCCTCTTGGAGCTTCGTAACGTCCAATGCCTTCACCAGGAGATATATGCTTTACCTTATTAAGATATTCTCCCCCTACTTTCGGGAATGCTTCAAGGCACTGTCGCACGATCTTAACCGATTCAATGATCTCCAGTACACGTAAAACAAGCTTGTCATATACATCGCCATTAGGCAATACTATAACATCAAAATTTATCAGATTATACTCGAGCCCATCATCTCGGCGCACATCGATATCCACACCGGAAGCACGAGCTGTAGGTCCGACAGCGCAGTAATTAATTGCATCTTCTTTTGTAAGTACGCCCACACCTTTCAAACGAGATCTGAGCACAGGGTCATCTTTAACTGCACCGGCGATCATAAGCATTTTCTTTTCAAGCATATCAAGAACAGGATGAATTTCCGGGATCAATGCATTATCGAAATCTCTGCTTACACCACCGACGCGGAACATTGCATAATGATTTCTGTTGCCCGATACTTTTTCAAAAATTTGAAGAACCGGTTCGCGATATTTCCACGTCCACATCCAGAGCGTATCATATCCAATAAAATGACCTGCAAGACCAAGCCAAAGAAGATGGCTGTGAATTCTTTCCATCTCTCCGATAAAAATTCTTATATATTGTGCTCTTTCAGGTATTTCTACATTATCCACATCTTCCATTGCATGGGCAGCAGCAAAGGGATGCGATGTCGAACAAATTCCACAAATACGCTCAACAAGAAAGATTGACTGCGTATAGGATCTTGTTTCGGATATCTTTTCATGCCCTCTATGCATCCAGCCGGTTTCCATCTCAATATCAACAACTTTTTCACCTTCGACTTTTATATCAAAGAATTCCGCTTCTTCCAACAGTGGATGAAAAGGACCTAAAGGAATTCTACATTTACTCATTACATACTCCTCTGCATAAACCTGTTACTTCTCTTTCGTTCTGTTACGATTAAAACGCATAGGATGGTCATCCTCACCAAAATGCGGATTGTTGATCGTCAGCAATTTTTTCAGATCAGGATGCCCTTTGAACTTAATACCAAAAAGATCATACATTTCTCTTTCGATCCAATTCGCACCTTCGATCAGTGGTGTAATAGAATTTATTTCAGGATTTTTCAGACCCGTTTTGACACGCGGACTATAAAAAATTCCGGTTGTGTCATCAGAAAAATGGTAAAGAACCTCGAGCCCGTCATATACCTCTGTAGCAGTACAGATAGAAAGACGGCAGCCCATTGTGTTAAAGAGATAATCTGCGATCTCCCCCAGATCTTCGTTCTTTATATTAAAGTAAATTCTTTTCGGCTTCTTAATAACTTTCGTTATTTTATCTTGAAATTTCTCAAAAAATTCAGTACCTTTATCGCTCATTTTAATGTTCCTAATAATTTTAATATGCCATCTATCATAGCTTCGGGTTTCGGGGGACAGCCCGTCACATAGGCATTCACAGGGATAACCTTTTCAAGTGGAACTCCCGCTTTATTATAGCTTGTCTTGAATGTTGCGCCGCCTGCTGTACAGGTTCCAATACCGATTACAAAGATTGGTTTTGCTGCCTGCTCATATAATTGTTTGATACGTGGAGCAACTTTATAGGATACTATTCCAGTTACAAGAAGAACATCTGCGTGGCGGACAGAGCCGACCAGTTTGATGCCGAACCGTTCAATATCATATCCGGGTGTGATGAGATCGAGGATTTCAATATCACAGTTGTTACAAGGGCTCGCACTTACATGGAAAACCCAAATTGATTTTTTTATAATTTTATTATAGAATGCCATAATTTATACTCCTATGATTGCCAGAATTACGGCGATAAGAGCAAGAGGGCTTGCCCATTTCCAGAAGAAGTTAATTGCAGAATCAATACGTACACGTGGGTTTGTATTTCTTATAAGGATCATAATAACTACTATAAGCAGGTACTTCCCGATGCCAGCCATGATCGATCCAAAAGAAGCAAAGCTCATTCCACCACAGAAAAGAATAACAAGAAGCATAGGCAGGAATACATACATCATATAATGTGCAAGTTTCCAGAAAGCAAGCAGCGGACCCGAATACTCCATTAGCGGACCTCCAACAATTTCTGTTTCTGCTTCCGCAATATCAAAAGGAACTATACCCATCTTTGCCTGAAGACAGATAATGCCGACAATGAATGCAATAATTCCTGACGCAGTTCCAATGATCATACCATTGGTGCTTTGATATGCTAAAATTTGTGTAAGATCGATCTTATATCCTGCCTGAATGATGGGAACAAGGATAACCATCACGAAAGCCAGTTCATCGGAAATGAGCATTTTCATTTCTCTGCCTGCACCAATACTGGAATACACATTTCCTGTGGACGATGAACCAAGTATCAAACATACCGAATAGATAAACATAAGATATATTATGAAAAGCAGGTCACCGCCGATGCCCACACCGTAGAAGAAAGACATTCCTACTATCGTCGAGGTAATTATCACAGAAGCAAAAGCAATGATGGGTGCGATAATAAATATAAAATATGGAGAGTTCTTTATGAGAATGATCTCCTTGCCCCACAGCTTGAATACGTCATAAAAATTCTGAAAGAATGGAGGACCGACACGGAATTGAACTCGCGCGCTGACCTTTCTCTCTATCCACCCCACGATAAGACCGAATACAGATGCAAACAGAAAACCCGGGAACACGAGCAAATAGAACAAATATTTTAGCATTTTATCTCCTGAACCTCATCATCCTACACTATTTATTTTTCCCGACTTTATTGCGCCAATGGTGTGTTTTCACTGCCATTCTGCTGCCCACAAGATAGATATTATTTTCAGGATCGTCTTCGTCGATATCAACCATTCTGAGTGTTTCATTTGGTGCAGTTTTTACACAGAGCGGAACATAGTTCGGGTCATTTTCTAATTGATTTAAACAGAAATCACATTTCTGCGATATATAATTGATAACCTCCGGAAAGATCGTACCAAAGGGACAGGCAAGGATACAGCTTTTACATCCCACGCAGCGCATATTATGACGCAATATCATATTGGTCTTGCTATGCTCAAGTGCATCTTTGGGGCATGCTTCGATGCAGAAGGATTCCTTACACTGGCGGCAGTAAGCGCCGAATTCTGCGATTTCTACAATAGAAAATACACCGCGATTAGCTCCTTCGTGATACAGATATTCACAATCAATGCATTCGAGACTTTCTTCTTTGAGAAGCCTTGGTATATCTACAAATAATCTTTTCATGATACTGTCTTTCCTTCGTAATTATGCCACAAACTAACACAGACAATACTTAGGATAAACTCTCTTAGTATGATCTTGTGGCTATTCTTTTTCGCAAATTTTATTTTCATTTTTCTCAATATATATTATGTGTCTCAATTGAGATTTTAATATATAGTTCGATTTTCTTGTAATCTAAAGCACAATACCAATAACATCTCTTCGTGAAACATTTTCTACTACTATGTCATCCTGAATTATTGACACTTTATGGAATTGGCATTTAGAAATTTCAACGTCAATTTTTTCTATTCTTTTCTTAGGGTTAAAACAAACAAAGTCTTCTGACATGACCTCATTAACTTTTATATTATGAAGGTAACCACAGAATGCTAAATTTAAAATATCCTTTTCAGAAATAGTATCTAACATTTTCTTATTGTCGTTTGCAAAAGCCGTATTACTAATTTTATTTTCTATTAATCTATTAATTGCTTTATCTAAATTTGCCTTTGTTCCAATAATTTTTGCATTTTTCGTCATAATGTCTTTTGCTTTCAATATTTCTTATGCAAGAACTCCTTTTGATATTATTTTTTTTTGCTTTTTAAAAATTTATTAATACCTTCAGCTGCGATAGCCGTAACTGCATCTAAATTAATGTTAACTATATCGCCGCCAGCAAAGACTTTGGGTATAGTTATCATCCCATTTTCATCCACTTTTACTTTTCTTCTTTCTGTGCACTCCAGTTTTTTATTCAGTTCATCAGGAAGAAATGAAAAAAAGCGACTATATTAACTTAAATACATTTTTAATGATATCTCTTCTCGAAATAATTCCTACTATTCTACCATCCTTAACAATTGGTATTCTATGAAAATGGTTTTTAGAAATAGCAAGAGCAATTTCTTCTACATTTGTATCAGGTTTAAAATAAACAACATTCTTTGTCATAACCATTTCAACTTTTGTATTATTGAGATAACCATCGAATGCTAAATTCAGAATATCTTCACAAGAAATAATACCTACCATTTTCCCGGTGTCATCTACCACAGGCATACTACTAACTTTATTCTCAAGTAATTTTTTCACTGCTTTCTTTAATAGAACATCTGGTCCAATAGTTATTACCTCTTTCATCATGATATCTATTGCTTTTAACAATTTTAGCATAAACTAACTCCTACATTATCATTTATTTTTATTGTTTAATAAAAATTTAGCTATTCCCTCTGCAGCAATTTTTGCATCTGCAATTGCTGTAACCGCATCTAAATTAATATTAACTATATCTCCACCAGCAAATACCTTTAGAATTGAAGTCATACCGTTTTCATCAACCTTGACCTTTTTTCTTTCAGTGAATTTAAGTTTATCAGAACGTTTCTCAGGAAGAAATGAAAAATCAGGTCTTTGTCCAATTGCTTCGACTACCATAACGCCTTCCAGAAATTGTTCCTTTTCTTCGTAAAAGGTAGGAGAAAATCTTCCCTGTTCGTCAAATACTGATTTAACTTTCTTACATAAAAGTCCTTTAATATTTCCTTTATCATCGAGTACAACTTCTTTTGGTCCCCAAGCTGGATTAAATTGTATACCTTCTTCTTTGGCTTCTTTTATTTCCACTTCTGTAGCCGGTAATTCATCCCAGTCTTCCAGCGAAACTATCTTAGTCTTTATTGATTCATCACCCAGATACTGCATATGCTGAAGTCTTATTGTTTCTCTTGCCACATCCATTGCTACATTTCCGCCGCCAATGACTATAACTTCTTTGCCAACTTTTCTCTGTTCACCAATTTTATTATCTTTCAGAAAATCAAGAGCTAATACGCATTTTTCAGAATTTTTTACTCTTGTGGAAAAACTAACTGTAGTTCCTATTCCCATAAAAACAGCATCATAATCATTCAAGAGTTTTTCAAATTCAATATCTTTTCCTACTTTAGTATTAAATTTGAATTCAACTCCAAGGGATTCTATATAATTAACATCTTTATCAATTGCTTCTAGAGGAAGTCTGTATGCAGGCGGACCTATTCTGATCGCTCCGCCACCTCCCGGTAATTGATCATATACAACAACTTCGTGTCCCTGAAGTCGCAGGAAATATGCCAATGATAATCCACTCGGTCCGGCACCGATAATACCTATTTTCTTGCCTGTAGGTTCACCTGGATTAATTTCAAGTTCTTCTTTGAAATTCTTGATCTGATCGGCTGCATATCTCTTGAGCCATCTAATAGCAAGAGAATCTCCTTTTATATGCAATGAACAGGCATCTTCACAATGTGCCATACATATTCTTCCGCAGATGGAAGGAATTGGATTGTCCTCATAAATTTTCTCAAGTGATTCTTTAGGTTCGTCTCTGTAAATCGCATCAATATATTCTGATATTTTAAGATGTGCCGGACATGCCTCTTCACAAAGTTTACATTCAAGACAGCGTCCAGCTTCTTGTTTAGCTTCATCTTTATTATAACCAATTACCTGTTCGATGAAGGAAAGTTTGCGTTCATCCGGTTCTATCTCCGGCATTTCCACTCTATCAGGTTCAAATAATGCGTACCGCATATCAGGTGAGAATCCATCATAATTCTCTTTTCGATGAGAAAGGCTTGCACTAAAAATTGAATAAGCTTTTTCAGATTTATAAGTTTCTTCATCTGTTTTTTCATCTTTCGGAATGAATGTAAAAGTATTAGTATCAAAATGAATATGAAAGAAATCCTTAGTAAGTGTTAATGATCCGGGTGGACAAATATCAATACATAAACCGCAGAAGCAGCATCTTCCGTAATCTATTTGCGGTCTTTCATCTTTCATGCCTTCTTTGGGTTTTGCTGTAAGTTCATCAATTTTCACCATTTCAATTGCTTTATTAGGACAGATATCAGCACAATTTCCGCATCCTGTACATTTATCCCAATTATTTTTGTGAAATCCTCTGTATCTATCGGCAATTTCTTTGGTCTCAAATGGATATCTTAGTGTTTGTGGTTTTTCAAAAAGATATCTTATGGCTTTAAAGGGACTTAAAAAACTTGTTTTAGCCATTTTTTCATCCTATAAATTTTCATTATTATCTATCAATTTCCGGAGCGACAATATACAAACTAATCATTATATTTCCTACATCGGAAATGCTTTCACCTTCAAGTGCCTTTTCCAGAACGGTAAGACCATGATTATAAGAAGGTGTATTAAATTGAACCCTATAAGGTTTATCTCCTCCATTACTCACCATGTAAAGTCCCAATTCACCACGAGATGATTCACATCTTACATAAGCTTCTCCAGCTGGTATTTTCCATTTGAACGGATTTGGGGTTTTAGTATAAACCTCACCATTTGTGGGCATTTTATCTATAAGCTTGAATATCATATGAACACTTTCGATCATATCATCTCGGATTGCTAAAAGCCGAGAATAAGCATCTCCGCCAGTTCTGGTTGGAATATTAAAATCCACCCGATCATATGCAGCGTAGGGTTCTATTTTTCTAATGTCATACTTCATTCCAGTTGCTTTTATGGTATGCCCTACAGCCCCCATACGAATTGCTTCTTCACGTGTAACAACTCCGATTCCTTCTGCTCTTTCTTTAAACAATCTATTTTCAAAAAAAGTAGCATTATAATCTGGTACTTTCCCGCCGATTTTGTGTAATGTTTTTACTAATCTATCAGTAAATCCATCTGGAAAATCCCGTCTTACTCCACCGGGACGTATGTAAATATGATAAACTCTGGCACCGGTAAGTTCTTCAAACATATCCAGCAGAAGATCCCTATGATACATTGCCCAATTAGCAACAGTGTCAAAGCCAAGCATATTAGCATAAGCCCATGCTCCAAATAAATGTGATGCAACCCGAGCCATCTCACAGTAGATACTTCTGATATATTTACCTTTTTCCGGAACTTCAATCCCTGCCAATTTTTCCACACCCATGGAATAAATCAATTCCATGTGATCAGGTTCCACAACATTGATTCGGCATACTAATGGGAAGTTTTGTATCCAGGTTCTCAGTTCCATTAGTTTTTCAAATCCACGGTGTAAATATCCCGGGTTCGCACTTGCTTTTATTATTCTATCACCTTCCACTTTGAGGGTTATGCTAAAGTTCCCTACCATTCCGAGATGCTGAGGTCCAAAATATAATTCAAGTTCTCTCATTTATTTCCTTCTTTCCTTTCTTTAATAGAAGGAATTTTTCCAAAAGTGTTTTCTACATATTTATTTGTATCAAAATCTTTTCTGAAAGGAGGAATCTTGTAATTTCTTTCAAGCATTAGCGGTGTTAATCGTGGATGTCCTTCAAAATTTATTCCGAACATTTCATGGATTTCTCGTTCATAAGGTTCTGCATTTTCAAAAATATCTATTATTGTTATAAACTTTGCTTTTTCTCGAGAAATTCTTGTTTTTACTATGATACTACTTTTTTCAATATCTTGATATTGTTCGTCATTTTTTTGATAAGCAGAAATTATGTAGATTAATTCAAACTCGTTATCATCAATCCAATCATTACAAGAAACAAGTGCCAAATGGTTATATCCCAATTTTTTCAGATAGATTAATATTGATAATACACTTTCTTTTTTTGTACTGACAATCATTCTGTTATCTTCGGGAATATTAACTTCAATATCGTTAAAATCGGATAAAAGTTTTTGCTTTAATTCATTCATCATATATTTTCCTCTGAGAATAATGGAGGCCAATCCATTTTACCATAAAGCTGTTCCTGATTAGCACGATAATGCACATAATCTTCTCTGTATCTTTGATATCCGTCAGCTTTATCCATATCGATCAACTTCCATAAATGAGTAACTCCAATAAATATCGCTTCCGGGCGTGGCATACAGCCTGCGATATAACCATCTACAGGAATGTACTTATCCAAGCTTGTGATAGTATTATAGGAATCATAGTACATTCCACCATTTATGGGACAGGAACCTAATGCAACCGTATATTTAGGTTCAGGCATTTGCTCGTAAGTTCTTATGATTGCTTTTAATGTTTTTGTTGAAACATATCCGGTAATTAAAAACAGGCTTGCCTGTCTGGGTGTAGCTACGGGTATTATACCAAATCGTTCTGCATCCCATCTTGCGGTGATAAAAGGTGGGATTTCAATAATTCCACATCCCGTACAAAAATATACAACATGAAATGAATATTTGTGTGCCATTTTACCGGGATTTTTCAACCATTTACAAATTTTATTTCTATCCATATAAATTACCTTTAATTGTTAATTAAATAAAACTACTATTAGAAGCCCAATAAAAGATAATAATGTAGGCCATTTCCATAAATATTTCATTGCTTGCTCAATTCTGAAGCGGGGAAACACTGCATTTATAAAAATTTCTATAACAAATATTATTACCATTTTTATTAAGAAAATGATTATCCCCAGAATAATACCCCATACTGTATTTGAGATGGGTTCTAAAATCCCAAACAAATCCCAACCTCCAAGAAATAGATTTACAAAAAGCGAAATACCAATAAATTCATGTAAGGCATGTTGTATTGTAGAAAAAGCTAAAAATTTTCCGCCAAATTCTACCTTTGGACCTGAAGAAATTTCTTGAGCTGCACCCGAAATTTCAAAAGGTCTTATACCTAATATAGCTGGAAGTATCAAAAAATAAGCAATCCCAGATAATACCAAAGGTAAAGAACCAAAAGACCATCCTGTATTTGCTTGTATTCTCACTATTTCAATTAATGAAATAGTATGATAATGTGTCATAACTGCAAGAAGAATAAGCAATAACGGAACCTCATATCCCAGAGCCAGAAGAAATTTTCTTGATACTCCGATACTGGAATTAGGATTAGCAGCTTCACCACTGCTTAGTGCTATTCCTAAAGGAGCTAAAAGCATGAGATACAATATTACCAATAACCCCCCAGAACTTAATGGACACATTTTCCCGAATGGAAGAAATAAGATGACAACAAAAGATCCTGTTAACGAAAAAATTAATCCAAAATTGAATATTGAGCCATGACTTATTCCTTTTTGACTGAACATCCTTATAATATCTATAACTGGTTGAGTAATGGGAGGACCATAACGCCAATGTATTCTTGCCATTATCTTTCTTGCTAAACCTAAAAAGAATATACCAATAATCAAAGCTAAAAGCGACGATAGAATAATTTCCGAAATTTGCATTAGAAGACACCCCATTTTAATTGTACTAAAATCAGTATAGCCAAAAACAGCACGATATACATTATATAACTACCCACATACCCAGTGTAAATTTTTCTTGTGCTATTGCAGAGTTTCTGTACTTTGTTTGCAATTTTCAAGTAAAAAATCTCAAAAATATCCTTGAGATAAGGAGAAATCATTTTAGTAAAAGGATTATAATAATCAACTGTGTAGTTATATTTATTTGGGGGGATAGCTGAACCAGCAGCATAATTATCATATTGATCAACTTTTAGTTCTTTATGGGCTGCTTTAAAAATTAACCAAATGATTATTCCCACAATTAGTATTGCAGCAAAAATGTTTATAGTATTTAATGTGCCTGTTTCTGAAGCAATTCCCCAAATGTTTACATGTAAGGATTCGAAACCGAAAGATGTCCCAATCCTATTAACTACCTTGAGTACGATACCAGGAAGGATACCAAAAACAAGAATTGCAAGAGAAAGGATTATTATGGGAAGAGCCATACTAAATGGTGCTTTTTTAATATTTTTAAACTTTTCGGGAAGTTGCCCCAGAAAAATATGATGAATAAATTTGTAGCTATAAAGAATGCATCCCCATGTTCCAATCAGCGCAGCAAAAGCTAAAAAAGGATATCCTTCAAGGATTAATGTTTTGTATATCATCCATTTAGAGACAAATCCATTAGCCAAAGGTATTCCAATAAGCCCAGCGATGCCTACTAATGCACCCACAAACACAATAGGCATTTTCTTGATAAAACCACCCAATTTGTTTAAATCCCTTTCACCCCCGGTTCTGTACTGAATAGCTCCTAAGCTCATGAATAGAAGAACAATATATATAGCATGATTTAAGGTATGGAATATTCCTCCTGCCAGTCCAAGGCTGGTTCCAATTGTAATACCTACAATCATATACCCGCCTTGCCCGATTGCAGACCATGCTAAAAGCTTCTTGGCATCTTTCTGTAAGAGAGCAATAAAGGTGGGAATTATAATGGTAATGGCACCGATCCAGGCAAAAATGTAGTTGAACTTTAATAAGCATTCACCTAAATTGAGTACTCTTGTAGCACCTACAATCACATACATTAAGAGAAGAAAACCATACATCCCCATTCGTGTAAGCATTCCGGATAAGATGCAATTAAAAGAAGTCGTAGATTCTGCATAAGTATCAGGAAGCCATGTATGCAATGGCATAACAGCATTTTTAATTCCAAAAGTAATACTGAAAATAATTAATAGAAAAAGAATATATCCATTAGAAGTAGAAGAAACTAAATTAGAAATTTCAGTAATATTAAAAGTATCAAATTTGGCATAAAGTGACATTACACCAACCAACATACACATAGAACCTATGAGAGACATTATAATATATTTTTTACCTGCTGCTAGACTAGGTCCTCGATTATAACTTATCAATAAAAATGTAGACCAACTCATTATCTCCCAGAATATAAAAAAAGAAACCAAGTCACCAGCTAGAACAATACCCAGCATCCCAGCATTTATCAGAAGCATCATAAGATAGTAAAAATCTGTTCTTTCTCTTCCCTTCATATAGCTTAAAGAAAAAATGATAGAAAGAGCAGTTAAACTTGATATCGCAATAGCAAAAAACCAGGAGAAAGAATTTAATCTCAATACAGAATCAAATCCCATAAATCCGCAATAAAATGTTTTTTCGACATATACTTTATACCAAGAAGAAATAATTACTACTAATGCTAATGAAATAATGACAGCAAATGTATCTCTGAGTTTAGATGAGATCTTCCCAAAAAAATATGTAAGAAACGCACCACCAAAAGCAACTATTAATAAAAATTCTAAGCTCATCCTAAAACACTCCTTATATAATCTATTCGATTAATAAACTCTGATGCAGCTGAATTCAAAATTTTGGTAATAACGTTAGGATAAATTCCTATAAAAAGAATTAATATTACAAATATTAACATTGGAATTAAAGCGGAAATAGGAGCTTCCTTTTTATTGCCAATTTCACTATCACTTTTAAAATAAATTGATTGAATTACATTAAAAAAGTATGCACCTTCTATTACTGTTCCAAGTAATATAATACCTATTAAAATTGTGAAAAGTAGTTCTCCGGTCACAAGTGCTGCCCTGATGATCATAAATTTACTTGCAAATCCAATAAACGGAGGTAATCCTACAATAGAAAACACACCAATAGTAAATAACAAAGATGTCAAGGGCATCTTTTTACCAATACCTTCAAAAGAGGATATCTCCATCGAGCCCGTTTTATATATCATAAATCCTACCGTTAAGAACAGAAGTCCTTTTCCGAGAGTATGACTTACCATTTGGAAAAGACCGGCACTTACTCCGTATTGTGTATTAAGCGAAACTGCAAACATGATTAAACCAATTTGACCAATACTTGAGTAAGCCAGCATTCTTTTTATATTCTTCTGACTGAATGCAGACATCTCACCGATCAAAAGTGTTAATACACCTAAGAAAATGAAAAACATTAGGAAACTTGATGCATTAAATATTGTGAATATAATTCTAATTACAGCATAAAGTCCCACTTCAATAGCAATACCGGAAAGAATCGCACTAATGGATGAAGGAGCAGAAGAGTGTGCATCAGGCAACCAGGCATTAAGTGGAAATATCGCCGCTTCAACTCCAAGACCTGTTATCATCAGCACCATTGGAACAAATATTGAAGGAGAGTTTGAAGAATGAATTTGGTTAGCAATGTCTGCCATATTAAGAGTACCGAATTGTCCGTAAAGCAAACCTATACCCAGTAATAGGAGACTGGAACCAACCGAGCCCTGAATAAGATATTTTATCGAAGATTCGATTCCCGCTTTGTTCCCCAGATAAGACACAAGGGCATAAGATGAAATGCAGAGAATTTCAAAGAAAACAAAAAGATTAAACATATCTCCTGTAAGAACTACACCTGTTGCTCCGGTTAATAGTAGGAGATAAAGGATATGGTATTTTTCTTTCGAACCTCCTTTAATATATGTTAAAGCATAAATGGAAACTAATAGTCCGGCTAATGCAATCAAAGTAGAAAATAAAATGCCGACAGGTCCTACGAACAGATTGATCCCAATGGGAGGAAGAAAACCACCGATTTTTACAATTATGGTTTGATGCAGAACTTTAGGTATTAATAGTAATGAAATAATAAAATTAAAAAGAAAGGCAAGAACTGGAATATATTTGATAATCTTTTTTGAGATCAAACCCACCAAAGGTAATGCAAAAGCAAGTGCAAGCGGTACAACAATTAACAGAACGGGATTTACCATCGTTGCTCCTTTATCTTACGAAGATCAAGTGTTCCGTAATGCTGATATAATCTTATTGCTAATGAAAGAGCAAGAGCTAATATCGCGATTCCGATTACAATGGATGTCAGCACCAAAGCCTGAGGAACCGGATCAACCATATTCTTAGCATCGAGACCGGATTTGGAAAATATTGGGGCAGTTCCTTTGCTTATGTAACCCACAGCGATGAGAAATAGATTTACCCCCGTATCAAGAATACCTATTCCAATTATTACTTTAATTAGGTTATGCTTTACCAGTATAATAAAAAGACCAATAAATATAAGTCCAAAAGCACCAATGTAATAAATATAATTAGATAAAAAATCCATTAACTTTTCTCCATTAAGTTATCAATAACTCCAGCTAGTTCCGAACCGACTTTCAATCCGATTGCTATATAAATTATTGGTATTATTCCTGCACTGAACAAAGTATTTATTTGACCTTTTAGCATGAAATTGGATAGAAAATAGTGTCCTCCAACTGTCAAACCGATTAATCCCATCACGATAAAAACCAAACCGCTTAGGGATTCAGTAGTTTTACAACCAACTTCATTGAATATCCTTCCACGGCAACCAAGATAAACAAGAAGGAAGGCGGACGCAATAATTGCTCCCCCCTGGAAGCCGCCGCCAGGAGTAAGATGTCCATGAATAAAAATATACGCACCAAAAAGAAGTATTAAAGGAAATAAGAAACGACAACCTGTTTGCAGTATTAAACTTGCCGGTTCAATTTTCCTTTTTCCTTTTTCCTTGAAGTTCGACAAAACAGCTCCCAATCCAATTGCTGCTAAAAAAAGTATTGTAACTTCGCCCAATGTATCAAAACCACGATAATTAACTACTACTGATGTAACAATATTTACAGCCCCTGTTTTTTCCCTGCCTTTATCTATATAATATTGACCAACTTTGGTCTTATGTATTCCAAAAGGAATTTTACATAAGGTAAGAATAATTCCAATAAATATAATTGCTAATAAGATGATACTTATAATTTTTCTCATTCTTCGTGCCTTTTTGTTCGTCTAATCGCTATAATAAATATAGCTGCAACCAATGCAGCCCCAATAGAGGCTTCTGCCATTGCAACATCAGGTGCTTGAAGAAAATAGAAAAGAATTGATGCTATTAAACTGACCATACAGGCAGCAATCACTGCATTTAAAAGATCTTTGAAGAAGACTGCTGAAATTGCTGCAATAAGCATAAAAATTACTAACAAAGAAACCACTATAATCATTTCTTCTCCTTATCCTTATATCCTTTAAAATCTTTCGATTCATCCACTACAGTTCTCGCGCATAGCGGAACTCCTATTTTCTTGGAAGCTCTTGCAATGGCATGACTGGAGATAGGATTTGTTACCAAAACAAACACAGCAATAAGTAAACATTTCCAAAACCAGTCGGGGTGCATTATTCCTACTCCAATAATAGTGAGAAAAGCACCTAAGGTTGTACATTTTGTCCCTGCTTGAATACGATTATATACATCTGGTAATCTCAATATCCCAAAATTCCCAAGAAGTAAAAACAATATGCCGATTCCTGTAATAATCTCACCAAAAATTTCCATATCAAATTCCCCTTTCCAGAAATCTGGCAATTGCAACTAATCCTACAAAAGCAAGAAGTGAGTATACAAGAGAAATATCAAGATAAACATACCTATCAAATACCAATGCTAAAATAGCCAATAAGGCAACAACAGTAGTCGTGATAGTATCTACAGCCACAGCTCTATCCGATGCAGTAGGTCCTATTAGCATACGTAAAAGACCGAAAAAAATGCCTAATGTTATAATTGCTAAAAATATTAACCCAATCGTCTCGCTCATGCGAATATCACCTTTAAATATTTTTCAAATCGTTCACCAATATTTTTTGTAGACTCTTCTATACCTTCTGAACGGACATATATCCAATGTATAAGAAGCTTGTCCCCTTCAATGTCCAGGGTAAATGTGCCGGGTGTTAACGTTATTGAGTTCGCTAGTATTAATTTGGCAATATCCTGTTTCAATGCAGTCTTGATTACTACAACTCCTGGTTTTATTGGCATTTTTGGATGAATTACCCTATATGCTACATCAAAATTTGCTTTTATTATTTCTATAAAAAGAACAATTATATATACAATAATAAACGCAATTTTTTTTATCGTTAAAGATGGAAGCCCTAATTCAATATAGTTCTTATTTAAAAATAATGCGAGAACCAAACTGATGAAGATACCAACACAGAGCTCTTGCCATTGAAATGTAGTGGTAAGGGTTAGCCATATAATTATCAAAAAGAAAAAGAGATATAAAAAGTTTTTCAACCCAAATCTCTTTTCAACTTCCTTCTCTAACATTTAAAATCCTCTCAAGAAAATAATTAATCCCAGATTTTTTCTTCGTCTTTGATCTGTTCATAGGTGAACACGGGACCATCTTTGCATGCATAATATTTACCTATTACGCAATGGCGGCACTGTCCGAATCCGCAGTACATCTTTTTCTCCATAGACAGATAAATATTCTCCGGTAGAAAACCTTTGTCGAGCAAAGAGAAGGTTCCAAACTTCATCATGATAGGAGGTCCGCATACAACTGCGATCGCATCTTTGGGCTCGATTGTGATGTCATCCAACAGAACTGTGACCACGCCGGTTTTTCCATTCCACTTGTCTGCATCCGAGCATTTATCGACAGTGCAGAGATGATGAACCCCATCAACACTCTTCCAACCATCGATCTGATCCTTGTAGATCATATCATCAGGTGTTCTCGCACCAAAGCACACAGTAATACTTTTGTAATCTTTGACATCATGGATCATGGTTTGAAGAAGGCATCTAAGAGGAGCAAACCCTACACCACCACCAAGAAGCAGAACATCTTTTCCTTTGAACTTGTCAAGAGGATAGCCCTTTCCATAAGGTCCGCGAATGCCCATCACATCGCCTTTTTTAACCTTGTGAATTTCATGGGTCACAAATCCGGCATTCATGATGGTCACCCAAATTTTTTCTGTTTCATAATGTGATGATGAAGGAGTAAATGGCGCTTCGCCAATTCCGGGTAATGAGAGTTCAATGAACTGCCCAGTAACAAATTCAAAAGGTCTCTCCGGCTTGAGATAGAAAGACTTGATCGTTGGAGATTCTTCGATGACTTCAAGGACATCAGCTTTTAATACTTCGTAGGGGTTTTTGTCTGGCAACCTAAACCTCCTGTAAACTTTGAATAACTTCTCGTAAATCGATTTCAGCAGGACATGCGGAAATACAACGTCCACAGCCCGTGCATCCTAATTTATCGAAATTAAATTTCATAAAATTGTGTTTGCATTGATAGCGGTTTCTGAAGGTTTCCCATCGGTGTTCACGTGGTGTAGCACCTCCGGCGACTTCTGCATATCCCACAAGCTGGCAGGAATCCCACGAACGAACCTTGCGGAATTCTTCTTCAGTGCTTTCATCATTAAGAATAAGACAGTAGCAGGTCGGGCAAATATTTGTACATGCGCCACACTGAACGCATTCATTGCAGAACTCTTTCCATACAGAAGCTTCCTTATTTTCTGTAATGACATTATAATTTCTGTCGGGCGTGAAATCAGAATTTATATCCCTAACTTTTTTGAGAACTTCAGCATGATTTGCTTCGCGAATTTCTTTATCATTATCTGTAGCTTCTGTCAGCAAGCATACTTCCTTGATCTTCTCAAGAAGTTCTTCGCCCTTCTTACTGCCAACTGTAATAACAAATTTTTCTTTAATCGGGGAAAGGTTAATATCAAATAAAGATTCACCTTCTTTACTAGCATTTGGATAAGGATTATTATCAAGCAGAACACAATGACAAGTCGGCAAGGCATCTGTACAGTCACAGCTAATAATGTATGAACTATCCCTCCATATCTTATAATTGGGTTCAATGAAATTATCCTTGAGAAGTGCATCATCCAGAACTGCAAGCCCAAGCAGATCGCAGTTTTTCACACCAGCAATGATCCTCTTGTTTGATTTTGCAGATGGAGGAAGCACGCTCTCGGAGGGCATGTAAAACAGAGTTCTTACGGGATCGACAGTTCGATATTTATCAAGTACAAATTCTTTTTCAGGATCATATTTCTTAAATACCAGTCCATCAATTTCCCGCTCGGTTTTGTAGGGAACAAAAATATCATATTCTGATTGTATAGTATCGAAAAATTTAATTAAATTGGATTTTGAAACGACCATTTCTGTCCTTTCTCATTCAAGCATTTAGGTCTAATCATATAATATATTTTTTTGAAGTAAATTATTTGGTCGGTAAAACATTTGGTGTTTGTCAACGTGTCAAGTTTTTCTGAGAAAGATTATGAATTAAAAATATAGATTCCTAAAATCCCAATTTCCTTAGGAAATATTATGAATAAATTCAATCTTTTAATAAAAAAAGTACACCAAATGGGCGGGTTCCTTTCTCTTTACCAAGCCCCAGCTTGGTAAAGCAATAATGCGGAAGCCCTGCTTCTGGATTGACATTACCAAGCTGGGGCTTGGTAATGAGCAGGTGGTGAGGGGCTTGGTAAAGAGAGTTGTGGGCTTTGGGCTTGGTAATGAGCAGGTAGTGAGGGGCTTGGTAATGAGCAGGTGGTGAGAGGCTTGGTAAAGAGAGTTGTGGGCTTTGGACTTGGTAATGAGAGACGGCCATGGTAAAGCAATAGCCCTACCTCTGGAACTATTCTTACACTTTATTTATGTACAAAATACACAAGATCATACTCAACGATCTGGTCTTGCGGAATAGTGACCAACCTATGCATGAGTTTAAAGAGAGATGCACTATATGTTCCATAGATCATATCATTTTTGAACTCCACAAGATTAAGCTTTTCTTTCGTGGCGATGATCTTGATGATCTCACTATCTGTGATCTTTCCGGGCAGCAATTCAACCGGCAAAGACAAACCGATATTTCTATCCTGCTCATCCGGTATTTCAAATGTATCACCCGCTCTCACAAAATTATCTTCTCTATATTGATTTGGGAAAAGCACATACACCGTATCGTTTGAGCAGATATTTAAAATGGTAAAGTAACAATCCTTTGAAGGCACACAAGATATTTCAAGTGTCTCTTATTCCTGAAAGTGCTCTTTGTTAAGTGATACATCGAGCGAAAAGTAGGGATCACTCTCGCCCTTCTGCTGTCCGATTTTGACATGAACTGTTACCTTTGAAAAGATTGCGTTGCCAATCGTTATTATTTGTTCGCGGATAACTTTTTTGTCCAAAATTATTCCCTGCGTAGTCTGGTCTGTGATGTGTATATAATCATCTCGTGTTACGTTCTCTGCATCTTCTCCGATGATATAAAGCTTTCTCCCTTTTACATCCACGCCTGTGTAATATTCCAATGCATTTTCACATGCTTTTTGGATCGCTTCTTCCCGTGCTTCTTCCGGTGTAATATTTGTTATCCCGACTTGTGCTGTTGACTCTATCCAATCATCACCGAGATTTTTTGTGCCGGGTTCGTAGATTTCATAGGTTACTGCATTTATGCGTGTGCTTTCTGTAAAATGTTTGTTTTGTGCGCAGGAAGATATTAGTAAAACTGATATTAACAAAAATATTATTTTTTTCATACTGCACATCCTTCTTTATTATTTGCAAGATTGGAATCTCGCATTACGTAACTCAACATTCCGACTTGTCGAGGCGTAGTGAAACGAAGACTGATGTTGAGCACACTGTTCGAACAAGATCGGAGTCTGGTTTTACGTAACTCAACATTCCGACCTGTCTGGGCGTAGCGTAGCTAAGACTGATGTTGAGAAACTGTTCTTTTTTTATTTACCAATTCCTTTTCTTTCCCCTCTTTACCAATTCCCAAATTGGTAAAGACCAACTACAGAAGCCACTGCTTCTGCTTTACCTAGCTGGGAACAGTGAAATAAATAGATTTCACGTCCTAAAGGCTTGGCAAAGAGATGTAAAAAGTAAGCCATTACATTACGTAAAGGAACGCTCCTCTCTCCACTCCGTTTCGCCCTTTTATCCATTCTACAGCTCAATTTCTTAGCTCAAAACAAGATGGATTACTCTGAACTGCGGATCAAGCGGAAGCCTATGTAGCTGAGTGTAAGGTCTGGAATGCTGTGGTTACGAATAGCAATCCAGCAGTACTTGGCAACGCTGTACCAGCTACCGCCGCGACGCATACGACGAGAGCCGTTACTGGCACCTGTAGGATTTGTTTGTGAACTGCTGCCATAACTTCCTTTCCAATCCCAGCACCACTCCCATACATTACCGCTCATATCATAAATACCAAGTTCATTGGGTTGTTTTGTGCCTGCTGGATGGGTCTCACTGCCAGAATTACCATCATACCATGCTACATTGTCAACGGTATTACTTCCAGAATAGGTGTATCCTTTCGACTTATTACCTCCCCGTGCTGCATACTCCCATTCTGCTTCGGTGGGTAATCTATATCCATTTGCACTAAAATTGCACGTTATGTTTTTTCCACTCCCGGAATAACAGGGAGTTAGTCCATCTTCTCTGCTCTTTTTATTGCAAAATTCTACTGCATCGTACCAGCTCACTTTTTCCACTGGTAAATTATCACCTTTCCAGTTTGAGGGATTTGTTCCCATGATCTCTTTCCATTCTTTCCGGGTTACTTCATACTTTCCAATATAAAAATCGCTTACGGTTACTGAATGAACAGGTTTTTCGTCACTACTTCCATTATTGCTACCCATCTGGAAGGTGCCACCCTGGACAAAGACCATTGGATCTTCTTTAAATTTTAAATCAAAAGTAACAAACCAACCCTCCATAGTTCTTCCTTCGAGCTTGGGTTCCCAGTATATTGTTTTGTTTCTTCCAAGTGTTACTTTTCCAATATCACCAGCTACAATTTCTGGTTTAATTTGCTGTCCCGCGTTGTTTTTGGCTTGAATGGAAACAGTGTATTCATATTCATCACTTCCTTGCAGGTCATATGTAATTACGATTCTGCCGTTCTCAATTTTTTGTTTCACATTTGTAATCTGCTGGGCGGGGAGTGGTATAGCAACAAGTATTATGCAAATCAAAATTAATAATTTTTTCATAAAGTATTTCCTTATATTCATTTTAAACAAGATTGGAATCTTGTTTTACCATGTAACTCAACATTCCGATGTTGAGTATCTTTTACGCAAGATCGGAATCTTGCGTTACTTTTATTCATACTCAACAATAATCTTGTTCACATCACCAATAACCTGTGGCGCTTGCTCGAGGTTTTTTTGTCTTCTAGCTTGATAGGGCACATTATCATCAATGTAGATTTGCATCTCTTCAACGGTTAGCTTTTTATCATTATTTTCATCAGCATTTCCCTGCAAGCCCTTCATAAAATAATAGGAAAAAAGCGAATGCTTCTTCTCTCTGTACCAGGAGGAGACCTGCTCACCCGTGGCTGAGGTAAAAACTGTTGTATTTTTAATTGAAACAACTGGATTCTTTACGTCTATAAAAACCGGTGAAATATCATTAATGAGCATACCTTTATCGGAAGAACCGCTGAAGCACGCATCAATAACAACTGTGAGATATCTGTAATCTAATTTTGATAGGTTGTTATAAAACGTATCAAGTGAATAACCGTTCAATGCAACAAGAGAAGGATCGCAATCAACAGGCACAAAGTAGCCGTGCTTGCTTTGAGGGTCTGGTGCACCGTGTCCGCTGTAATAAATAAACACATCGGATTGACCTGATTTAATGTAATTATACAATTTACCTTTATAATTATCCTTTGTGCCAAAAATGCTTGTGAAATCACCCTGGGTTGCATCATTCACATAGATAATATTTCCTTCTCTATAGCCAAACGTATTTGTTAGATATTTCTTCATAAAGGCAGCATCTCTATTGGCAAAATCAACAGTAGGCACAGTGCTTTTATTATAATTTCTATTTCCAATGACTACTGCAACCGCATATTTGTTTTCCTTTGCAGTTTGAGGTATATCCTGCTCAATATCAATGACCAATCCGGGTATTTTGTATTCCTTATCCTCTCCTTCTATACCTGTAAATGCAAACTCCTGTGGGGACATCTCTTTTTGTTTTATCTTTAAATTCAAAGGAAATTCTCTGGTGTAATCTTCTGCAGAAACGACAACCGAGAGAGGTATCACGTCCATTATTTTCTTATTTGTATAAAATTCGAAACTAACGTCTTTGTAATCACCCTTATCAATCTTCTCCCATGTAAATTTTGTTTTTGAACCACCTGTAAAAAATACATCACTGCTGGCGTTCTTAATATTAAGCGTAATATCTTTTCCTGCACCACCGGAGTTTGCAAGCCGAAGCGTAACTGTAACGATCTCTTGTTGTTCTATGCTGTAGTTTCCGCTCGCATCTTCGATACCTTTTTCTACGAAGAACATGGGCGGTTCAAACTGTTTGGTTTGGAAACTGCATGTGACCGGATCAGGGAAGAAACCATTACTTTCATCAAAGGTAATAGTATAGCGGCAATCCTGAGTTGGTGTGCTTTTGTTTGCATAGATATTGAATTCAATTTCATCAACTTCACCTGGTTTAATTTCAGAAATAAATCTTTGGTTTCTATGTTCCAGGAATGAATAATTCTCCGCTGGTTTTAGGTTCGCAGAAATACCGACTGCAGATCCTTTCCCGAAATTCTTTATTTTAATAGTGAGCGTTCCGTATTCATCACCTTCAAGAAACATATCTTTATTGTTATCTTTAAAATCAACAGATACAACTTTCAGGTCTGGTGGCTCAGTTGGTTTCGCTTTTACATAGACAGGATCGACTTCTTTAGTCTGTGTGCCGAAAGCAAAGGACTGGTTGTTGTAATCGATCTGCCAGTTATAGTAATCCCATGTTTCATCAATTTTTAGCTTCCGTATTCCTTTTGCTGTTAAAAGATTTGCATCATCTTTGAACTGCTTCGCAAGGGCAATTGGCACATAGATACTGTTATTTTTCCCTTCTTTTGAAACGTAGATGCTGAATTTTTGTTTATCTGCATCATAACTGCCAACTGTTATTGAACTCGTCACCGTCTCTTTTGATTCATTTAATAATTGCTGGATTTCCAGATAAAGCTCCAGCTTTCTTTCATTGAATTTTCTTCGAGCAAAGTCAATTTTCTGAGCATATTCAGTTTTGATATCCTCTTTTTCTTTTTCCACGTTCTGCATTCTTTTTTTATACATTTCAGTTGTTTCAAATTCACCTTGTTTTGTTGAAGATATCTGTGAAATTTTTTGATCTCGCTCATCCTCAAGGGCTTTGGATGAGAAGGATACATCTTTTAGTTTTTTGAGCATTCGTAACTTTTCAATATTATCCATTGCGTGAGCCGCGCTAAAGAGAAATAGTATGGTAGTAAAAATAATAAGGACCTTTTTCATTATGGTTCCCCCAAAAGATTTCTCTTCGATATTACTCATCGAAGTTATATGAGTTCAATATTTTAATGGATTTTGTTGTCAAGAGTTTTAGCATTACCGGTTCGCCAGCTGCCGTATGGTAATGAATGATTTCTGTTGTGGAGCTTGGAAATGAGTTTGGATTTTTCTCTTTATCAATTTCACTACACTTACCTCTTTACCAAGCCCCAGCTTGGTAAAGCAATAATGCGGAAGACCTGCTTCTGGATTGACATTACCAAGCTGGGGCTTGGTAATGAGCAGGTAGTGAGGGGCTTGGTAAAGATAGTTGTGGGCTTTGGGCTTGGTAAAGAGAGACGGGTATGATTTAGTGGCCTTGGTAATTGGGGACATTAAAACTCACACAGCTTGAATTCTATACCGACCTCCCAATCCTTGACAAAGCAGAGAGGGTTAAAAATTTGTCGTCATATTTACATTAATTTATGGAGGATTTTTTAATGAATATCCCTTTATTATGGATCGTTGCTCCAAGTGGTGCCATCACCTCTCTGATCTTTGCCTTTATTCTTTTCAGAAGCGTAAAGAAGGAAGATCCCGGTAATGAGCAGATGCAGAAAATCGCTAAGTATGTGCGCGAGGGAGCTTTCGCTTATCTCAAACAGCAATATAAAGGCGTTGGAATATTTTTCATTATTGCCTTTATAGTTTTTAACATCATGGCTTGGGTGCTGAAAGTCCTTCATCCGCTTATTCCATGGGCATTTTTAACCGGTGGATTTTTCAGCGGACTGGCTGGCTGGATCGGTATGAACACAGCTACACTCGCTTCTAACCGAACCGCTCAGGGCGCCCGGCAGAGTCTTAATAAAGGGCTGACCATTGCATTTCGTGCCGGTGGTGTGATGGGACTCGTAGTTGTGGGACTTGCACTTATAGATATCTCTACATGGTTCTTTGTGCTAAATGCTTTCAAAATGGACCTTCAAACCATAACTGTTATCATGTTGAGCTTTGGAATGGGTGCATCAACTCAGGCACTCTTTGCACGTCTTGGTGGAGGTATTTATACCAAAGCTGCTGATGTAGGAGCTGACCTTGTTGGTAAAGTAGAAGCCGGTATTCCTGAAGATGATCCAAGAAATCCTGCAACCATCGCAGATAACGTTGGTGATAACGTGGGCGATGTAGCCGGAATGGGTGCAGACCTTTATGAATCATACTGCGGCTCGATATTGGCTACAGCAGCGCTGGGAATGGCTGCGTTCACACAAATAGCAGCAAGAGCACCAGCTTTGCAGGATCTTGCGATCCGATTTGTTACAGCACCAATGATACTTGCCGGTATCGGTGCATTTCTCTCAATTATTGGTATTTTTATGGTTTCTACAAAAGAGGATGCCACCACAAAAGATCTCATGTTCGCACTGAATAAAGGTGTGTATGGCAGTTCAATTCTCATTGTAATTGTTGCGTTCTTCGTCACTCGTTGGATGCTTCCGTCGGAATATTCATTAGGCGTCTTTTTTGCATTGGTGATAGGATTGCTTGCGGGTATTTTGATTGGTGTGTTCACAGAACGTGCTACTTCTTATAGTTTTAAATCAACAAAGGGAATAGCAAAACAAGCGGAATACGGACCCGCAACGGTTATAATAGACGGACTTGCAGTTGGAATGAGATCTACATGTGCTCCTGTTATCATTATTGCCATCGCTATTCTTTCTGCCTTTGCGGTGAGTAAAGGTTTCCTTATTCCGGAAGTTGGATTGTATGGTATTGGTTTTGGTGCAGTAGGTATGCTTTCTACACTCGGTGTCACTCTTGCGATGGATGCCTTTGGTCCTATTGCAGACAATGCCGGTGGGAATACTGAGATGTCCAAACTTCCCAAAGAAGTTCGTGAACGTACCGATGCGCTCGACTCTGTTGGAAATACAACGGCTGCAACAGGAAAAGGGTTTGCAATCGGTTCTGCTGCGCTTACTGCAATGGCGCTTCTGGCAGCTTACCTCGAAGAAGTTCGAACCGGCTTGAAACTCGCGGGAGAAACAATGATCGCAGGTGTTGACCTGAGTACTGCCACTATTGCCAATTTTGTTGAACATTATAATATTACACTTATGAATCCCAAAACGCTTGTCGGCATCTTTATTGGCGCAATGGTTACCTTTGTCTTTGCAGCGATGACGCTCAAAGCAGTTGGTCGTGCGGCGGGTGATATGGTTGCTGAAGTTCGCCGTCAGTTTAAAGAAATTCCCGGTATTCTGGAAGGTACAGCCGAACCGGAATATGCAAAATGCGTGCACATCTCAACTAAAGGAGCTCAGAAAGAAATGGTCTCCCCAGCGCTTCTCGGCATTATTACCCCTATTGTTGTGGGTCTAATTCTTGGTGTTGCCGGCGTGATGGGACTCCTCGTCGGTGGACTGACAACCGGTTTTACTCTTGCAGTTATGATGAACAACTCAGGTGGTGCTTGGGATAATGCAAAAAAATATGTCGAGATCGGACACTACGGTGGTAAGGGCTCAGAAATTCATAAGGCATGTGTAGTCGGTGATACTGTCGGAGATCCTTTCAAAGATACTGCAGGTCCTTCAATTAATATTCTTATCAAACTAATGAGCATGGTGAGTATTGTGTTCGCAGGTATGATCGTTGCTTTCTCACCTGCAATTCAGCAATTCCTCGGGATCATGTAAAAACATTAACCCCAAACATAAATAAAAGCATGAGAGCAAACGTTCCCGTGCTTTTTTTTTAAAATATTAACCTAACTCGTATAAACCCCGTAGGATAACTCCCTTTTCCTATTCTGTATCCTTGGATATAAGTAGTATCCAACGGGGTAAACCGAAACCAAAAAGCATTTAGCAACGAACCAGTCTTCGTTACACTTCAGTCTTCGCTACGCTACGCCCCGAAAAAACGCCACGGCAGGCAAAACGAACAAAATTTAACAAAAAATAAAAAAGTTCATTGTTGTTGGTGTTTGCCTGCTCCGTTGAATCTTTTTTTCTATTCAACTGGAGTTAGTTGCTGGAAAATTATTTTCTTAGAATTAAGTGTCTATATAAGTGCTATCACTATCAAAGCCATACCGATAATAAAACATACTAGAATCATAAAATAGTAAATAAACGGCAATTTCTCTCTTTTGAATTCTTTGGGTTTTTCTTTCCACTCTCTTGGGTGACTTATGCGTAACCTACCTGCGGTGACAGCATAGAAACAATACAATAAAAGTACGATACCGAAAACTAATAACAAAACATTAAATGCAGTCATTTTGACCTCCTATACAATCTCTTTCACCACTTCGTGCAAAGTGATATTTCTTTTTGCCAATTCCTCTATTATAGAGTTGTAATTACTTTCATCCCTGCCAATATATTCCGGAGGGCAGATACCTTTTTGGATTATTTTTCCCTTCAGAAGTAATCTTGCAACTGCTGTGCAGGTATAGCCGGTCGTTCTCGCCATGGATGAAGTGCCTGTTTTTTTATCATAAGAATCAAGCAGATCATAGATAAATGAATAATTCGAATCGTATTTTTTACCATCTATGATGACTCTCAAAAACGTAATATCCTCTTCTCCTTCATCAAATTGCCAGTTCTTGAAAAGCAGTTTGGAAGTCAGCTCGATCGGCTTGATCTTTTTCCCGTTCACATCTATTTCTTTATAACTTAGAAAATCGTTGTCTCGTAGCATTTTCATGATCTGGGCATGTCCGGGATACCTCAAGGTTTTTTCCTTCATAAAGGGAACATGAACAGTTTTTAGCAAAGTGCGAAGTCCATCTGTGTTGAATGCTTCGAGGGTACCGACATCCGGTACGTCAATAAGCTCTATATCGGAAAGTGCCGGTTTGATTATCTCATTGTCGAATTCGATAAACCGCGCAGGTCTGATGTATTCTTCCAAAACATCTATCGGGGAAAAACCTGCTTTGTACTGAAAAGGCATTCTGCGAACTTTTGGCAAACCACCTATAAAACATTCATATCTTGTAATATCATCCATTAGGGCATTCTGATAGCCCAGTATGATATTACACAGACCGGGAGCTACTCCGCAGTCTATTACCGCTGTAACATTATGCTCTTTGGCGAGTTCATCAAGTTGAAAAGGATCTTCCGGAAAAAATGCAATATCAACGACTTCTGTACCTGTCTTAATTATCTTAAGCAGTGTTTCAAAACCCATAAAACCCGGTACTGCTGAGATCGTCAGTTGGACATCTTTCAGCAATCTCGAAAAATCTTTTTCCTTTGCAAGATCAAGATGATGCGTTTTAATATTTCCAATTCCATTGAATTGCGTGAGCTTTCCTGCATCATTATCATAAACAATTATTTCGTATTTTTTGTCTTTTGCCAGATCTTTCACTATCGCATGACCTACAAGTCCGGCCCCTAAAACTGCAATTTTTTTATTCATTGAACCTCCTTCTCTATTCAATAAGGTCATAGAGAAGTTTTATTTCGTTTTTCCAGTTTTCTCTATCCGGCGTTTCCAGAATGAGAGGTATATTATCGAATCTTTCATCATTCATAATATAACTGAATCCGCCAATGCCGATGAAACCTTTGCCGATAGGTGCATGCCTGTCTATTCTGCTTCCGCACTCTTTCTTTGAATCGTTCAGATGAACACCTTTGAGATACTGAATACCAATTTCTTTCTCGAACAGGTTAATAGTTTCTTCATATTTTTTTTTCGTGCTGATATCAAATCCTGCTGCGAATATATGACAGGTATCAATGCACACGCCGATCCTGGATTTATTTTGTACTTTTTCAATAATATGTGCAAGTTCTTTGAAAGAAGCTCCAACGCTCGATCCCATTCCTGCTGTTGTTTCCAGTACAAGAGTCAGATTGTGGGTTTTCTCAATTGTTAAATTTAGAGACTCTGCGATGATGTCAATACAATTTTCACTGGTGATCCTATTCAGTGTACTGCCGGGATGAAAGTTCAGGTAGTCCAATCCCAATAATTCACATCGTTCTACTTCATCAAGAAATGCTGCACGGGATTTTTCAAGGGCATCTTTTTCCGGATGACCGAGATTTATCAGGTAGCTGTCATGAGGAAGAATATGCTTCGATAAAAATCCTAAATTTTCACAATTTTTCTTGAAAGCTGAAATATCCTTATCTTCGAGCGATTTTGCGTGCCATTGCCTTTGATTCTTTGTGAACATGGCAAAGGCATTTGCTCCAATTTCATGAGCATTGAGCGGAGCGTTCTGCACTCCTCCGCTTATGCTGACATGGACTCCAATATATTTCATAAATAAAAAGATGCACACAAATCATTCATTCATGTGCATCAAAACTTTTCATGTTATAGCTTATAATTTTTCTAAAACGTTTTTTTCAGCTTTTTCAGCGAGTTCTATCGATTGTTTAAGGATATTTTCTGCCTGTTCAAGAATATTCTTTTTGAATTCTTCGTCTTTTACTCCGGGAAGATTGATACGCACATTAAGATACGCACCTTTCACACCGGTTAGTGCTGTAATCGCAGAAACTCCAGCATCGGATACTGCATTTTGATTTCCATATTTTGCAGCAGTCTCAGCCAGGACAATGACTTCCCAGCACAGCTTCATTGTATGCAATGGAACCAGAGTAGCATTTTTTATTGCCTTCTGGACTGCTTCTGATCTTACTTTCTTTTCGTTATCAGTCTTTTTGGGAAGCTTCAACGCAGCCATGTAATTATTAAACGCTTCCGTATCTTTATCGATCTCTTCAATAAGCTGTTTCTTCATCTGCTGCGCTTCCCACGCCATGGTGAGCATCCGGGCTTCATTCTCTTTGTATTCAATTCTCTCTTCAGAAGTTTTGAAATTGTATTTTCCAGTTGTGAGATTACCTACCATCGAAGCCAAACCTGCTGCCAGACTTCCGCATAAAGCGGCAACGCTTCCTCCGCCTGGTGCGGGAGAATCAGATGCAAGTTCATCAACAAAGTCTTTAACTGTAAGATTAACAAGGAGGTTATGTTTTGCGATTTTGTACTCAATTATCTTTTCATCCGGATCGAACTTGGAGATGTCATTCAGTCCAAGAGAAACGATCGCAGTATGAACGAGTTCTTTATCAGAAACCGCATAAGATGAACCCTGCTTCTCCAGAAAATACCTGCCTGCATTCAACATCGCTTCAAGAGGGATCAAGCCAACAAGTTCGCTGCCTGTCACGACCAAACCCTTTTCAAGTGCGATCTCTCTTACTTTATCAAACACAAGATGTGGTGGTGCGATTTTGTAATTCGTCAGATTTATCGATATCTGCGCCTGTCCATATTCGGGAATATACCAGCCAATCGCCTTCACATTATCAAAAATTCCGGGAATAACAACTAGATTTCCTTCATCATTCGTCACCGGTTGATAATTCTCATCACGCATTCGTCGACCCTTTTCGCGTATCGTCAGAGCGATCTCTTTTGCTTTCCGTTTATCTCGTGTGTTCAGATCGATGTTGTAAGCAATAAGGAATTCACGCGCACCTGTAACCAGAGCACCTGCTTTTTCATGGATTTTGGCAGGACCAAAATCGGGTTTCCAGTGCGGATCCTCCAACTTCTTTGCAAGACCTTCAAACTCTCCCTGACGAATGTTTGCAAGATTCTCTCTTTCAGGTGTACTTGCAGAATGCTCATAAAGATATACAGGTATTTTTAATTCTTCACCAACTCTTTTACCAAGCGTTTTAGATATCTCAATACAGTCCTCGGTTGTGACACCAGCTACAGGCACAAAAGGGCAGACATCGGTAGCTCCCATACGCGGATGAGCGCCGGAATGTTGCCGCATATCAATTATCTCCGATGCTTTCTTGATGGCTCTAAATGCTGCTTCCTCGATACCTTCAGGAGTTCCGACAAAAGTCACAACTGTTCGATTTGTGTCCTTGCCTGGGTCAACATCGAGCAGCACTACCCCGTCAACTTCCTCGATCCTGTCAGTAATCTGTTTGATTATCGCTTCATCGCGTCCTTCACTAAAATTCGGAACACATTCAACAATTTTCATACTTTATAAGCTCCTTATTTTATCCCACACGCTGACCCAGTTAAAAATCCTGCGAATTTCACGGGTTAAAAAGCATGTGGTTAATATTAATATTCTCGATAAAAAAAATCATTATATCTTCTCTGTATTCTCTGTGGTGAAAATATTTTACTAAACGATTCTCTATGATCATTTTTTATCACTCGATCCGGGTTTTGTGATGGGAATGTTTTCTTTGCACAAAGGGCACTCATCTGGTTCATACGCTGTGATCTTCAATGTCAATAAAGGAAAAACCGGCACGCCAAAATCGATAGTTCCACCGCTTCTGTCAACGATGAGTCCTACTCCGACAATATCTGCTTTCTGCTCTTTTATGCAATTGATCACCTCAAAAACACTTCCGCCGCTAGTTGTCACGTCTTCGATTATGAGTACTTTTTCATGCGGCTGCAGATCGAACCCGCTGCGTATTGACATTTTATCATCTTTTCGCTGAGTGAATACGAACCGTTTGCCCATCTGTTTTGCAACTTCATAACCGAGCACTATCGCTCCAAGTGCGGGACTTACCACGACATCAAAATCAAGATGGGCACATTTCCTAGCAAAAGCTTTACCGATCTTTACTACATCTTCGGGTTGCTGGATGAGTTTTATCTTTTCGATATAATATTTACTATGCTTGCCGGATGTCAGCTTGAAATGTCCTTCAAGAAATGCACCTGATTCAACTAATATTTTCTCAATTTCTTTTCTGCTCATGCGTAATCTCTCTTCATCAATCTTTTCTTCATTATTTTCGTAACGTGATTTACTTGACGCTCAAACGTGAGTATCTGAATTTTCTCACTCGTGCTGAAGTGGCGGAAGTGGTAGACGCGCTAGGTTCAGGACCTAGTGTCCATTATGGATGTAGGGGTTCGAGTCCCCTCTTCAGCACCAATAATTTATGTTTCAGCTCTTAAAGCGAGCGTATCTGTTGTCAAGAATAAACCTTATGAATTCAAATCATTTATCGGGAGAAATTTTGGATATACAAAAGCAAATGGAAATCATTAAGCGGGGAGTAGAAGAGATCATTCCCGAAGAAGAACTCGTTGAAAAATTAAAGAAATCACAGGAAACAAATATTCCCCTTAGAATAAAATACGGCATCGACCCGACTGCTGCTGACGTGCATATAGGACATATGGTTCCTATCCGCATTATGCGGAGATTTCAGGATCTGGGGCATATCGGCGTGATAATAATTGGCGACTATACGGCACAGATCGGCGACCCGACAGGAAAATATGAGTCAAGACCTCATCTTTCTTCAGAAGAAGTGAAACGCAACTCCGAAAGATATATGGATCAGCTCTATTACGTACTTGATAAAAATAAGACAGAAGTGCGCTTTCAAAGCGAGTGGTTCGGTCCAATGCAGCTTTCTGAATTCATATACATACTCGGAAAATTCACACTTGCACAGGTCATGGCTCACGATACTTTTCGCAGACGCTATGAAGAAGGACTTCCTTTTGGTTTGCATGAGATGATGTATCCGATTTTGCAAGCGTACGATTCCGTAGCAATAAAAGCAGATGTCGAGCTGGGTGCAACTGAGCAAAAATTCAATATTCTTGCAGGAAGAGATATGCAGCGATATTTCAATATGCCCGAACAGGTTGCAGTACTTATGCCCATTCTTATCGGCACAGACGGTGTCGAGAAAATGAGCAAAAGTCTGGGTAATTACATCGCAATTTTTGACACGCCCGAAGATAAATATGGCAAGATCATGTCCATTCCTGATGAACTGATAGAAAATTATTTCCTCTATGCTGCCTTTGCTTCACTTGAAGAGATCGAAGCTATTAAAGATGAACTTGGAAAAGGAGTAAATCCCAAACTTATCAAACAAAAACTGGCTCGCCGTATCGTTGAGCTTTATCATGATAAAAATGCTGCAGCGAAAGCAGAAAATCATTTCAATACTGTTTTTACTCAGAAAGAAATTCCTGATGAAATTCCTGAATATAAAGTAAAACCCGATAATATCTGGCTTGTTCAACTCCTTAATGATGTAGGACTTGTAAAATCAAATGGAGAAGGTAGAAGAATGATAAAGCAGGGAGCTGTTTCCATTGACGGGGAAAAAATTTCAGACATGAATTATGAATTTGTACCGCAAAATGGCATGGTCATAAAAGTTGGCAAACGGCGTTTTTGTAAACTGCTCACATAATAGAAAATACTGTTTTTCTTGACAGTTTGCAATTAAATAATAAGTTCATTTTAAAATTTGTGGAGGTACACATGAAAAAGATAGTATCAATTTTTCTAATAATCATGTTCGGTATAATATCTATAGCTCAAAGTGATATTATTGATGACTTAAAACAATTTGGCAAAGAGAATGGTGAAAAGTATATGAAGCCCTTTGTTACTGCTTTTGGAAGCGACCTTAATTCCGCTTGGTTCAGTACTGCAAAAACGAGCCCTATGAGTTTTGGTCTTACTTTTAATGCCATGCTTGCAGTTGTTCCCGATGACGAGAAAACTTTTTTAATTCATAATCCAAATACAGATTTGTATAATGGAGATTATGAAGTAACAGCAACAGTTTTCGGAAATAATGGTGCGGTTTTCACTTCAAAAGTTGTTGGAGTTGAAGATTTATTTCTACCTCGCGGTGTCGATGTAGGTATGGTACCTCTTATTGTACCCCAAGCACATCTTGGCTTACCAGCAGGATTCGAAGTTGAACTCCGCTATATTCCTCCTTATGAAATTAAGGATATGGGCAAAATCTCCTTTGTGGGTGGCGGTGTGAAATATCAAGTAAGCAAGCTTATCCCCATGCTCTCAACAATAGTCCCTATTTCTATTCAAGGCACCTATCAGCAGTTGAAGCTTGGAGATGACGTCACTATTAACAGCACTTTTGTGAACCTCCATGCAAGTAGAGGACTTGTCGTTTTTCCTCTCACTTTCTATGGTGGAATCGGATACGAGCACACAACGCTAAAAGCAAAATATACCTATACGGAACCCTGGGAGGGCGGCACAACACATGATATTGATTTCAACATTACAGGTGATAACAATTTCCGCGTTACTGCCGGCGCACGTTTAAAAATATTACTTATTGACGTAATGCTTGATTACTCTGTTGGTAAATATCAAACAGTCCGTGCAGGCGTTGGATTTTCGATTTAAAGCAAAAGAATTGATTTTAATTAACCTGGAGTTTTATACTTCGGGTTTTTTTATTTTACATTTTTCTTGACAGCCCTATGTTTTTATTGTGATTGTGTCTCAATCTTATAAAGATTTTTTATGGAAAACTCAATAGTAAAATTTAAAGACTTCCTTAAAAGCCACAACTCTTTGTGGTCTAAAGAAAGAGAAATTATCGCCAAATATATTTTCTCATTACAGAAACATTTCACCGGAGATGAACTTTTCTTAGATCTAAAACAAAATGGATATTCAATATCACGAGCTACGATATATCGAACCCTTGATTTATTAGTTAGAAGTTCACTCGTCTCAAAACTTCAACTTCAAAGCGGCACATATCTATATGAAAGAAATTCAGATGACCATCATCATGATCATCTCATTTGTACTAAATGTGGTAAAATCATTGAATTTCATTCAGACGAGATCGAGGCGATCCAGCAGCAAATTGCTGACCAGAATAATTTCAAAATTACAGGGCATAATCATCGAATTTGTGGTATTTGTAAAGAGTGCCAGGAAACAGAAAAGTAGAGGTTATTAATGGATAGAATTCCACTTACAGCACTGAAAAAAGGGGGAAAAGCAATTATTGTGTCTCATAAAGGCGGCAGAGGTTTTGAGAATCGAATGAGCTCGCTTGGTTTGCGTCCAAATGCTGTTATCAAAAAGATCTCATCGCAGCTTTTCCGAGGACCGGTAACAGTTCAAATTGGAAACTCACAAGTGGCAATTGGTCATGGTATGGCGAATAGGATTCTTGTAGCGAGGATTATCGATGAATAAAATTCTGTTAATCGGAAACCCTAATGTCGGAAAAAGTGTTATCTTTTCACGTCTCACCGGCGTGAATGTTATCGCATCTAATTATCCCGGAACAACTGTTGGCTTTACAAAAGGATTTCTTCGTCATGACGGCATGCGTATCGAGATCATCGATGTGCCCGGCACATATACTTTGGATCCGACTTCCCGCGCAGAAGAAGTCGCAGTGCAGATGCTCGATGATATCAAAGATGACGAGCAAGCAATTGTCCTTAATGTGGTAGATGCGACAAATTTAGAGCGAAATCTCAATCTCACCCTTCAATTAATACAGAGAAATATCCCGATGATTGTAGTTCTCAATTTTTGGGATGAATGCAAACATACCGGAGTCTCAATAAATGTAGAGAAACTGGAGCAAGAACTTGGCGTTCCTGTATTCACTACTTGCGGTATCACAGGCGAGGGAATAAAGCACCTTGTGGAATCTTTAGAGCAGGTAAAGGTCAGCACATTGCAGTTTGATGCAGAAAATATATGGAACGAAATCGGACTAATAATAGAGAAAACACAAAAGCTATCACATCGACATCACACCTTTTTTGAACGTATAGGCGATGCCTCGATCCATCCATTTGCAGGGATTCCAATTGCAATTATTATACTCGCTGCTTCTTTTTATATTATCCGATTTATAGGTGAATCTATTATCGGATACATCACAGAATCGCTCTTCGATAAATTGTGGACTCCCGTTCTCATGAAACTTTCCGGACTTCTCGGAGGTTCAGGATTCATTCACGACATCTTACTTGGCAAACTCGTGGATGGCTCGATAGATTATGTAGAATCTCTGGGACTCCTCTCAACAGGTTTATTTGTTCCACTTGGAATGGTTCTTCCTTATATAATCGCATTCTATTTAGTGTTAAGTTTTGTTGAAGATTCCGGTTATCTGCCAAGATTGGGAATACTTATAGATAAGTTCATGCACAAACTCGGCATTCACGGTCTTGCGATCATCCCTATGCTGCTCGGTGTGGGATGCAATGTTCCCGGTGCGTTGGCTACAAGAATTCTTGAAACAAGGCGTGAACGGTTTATTGCTGCGACCCTAATGGCGATCGCTATTCCCTGCATGGCACAGATAGCTATGATCTTCGGTCTTGTGGGCGAATATGGTGTTGGAGCAATTTCTATTGTATTTGGAACTCTATTTATTGTCTGGATCGTACTTGGGCTTATTCTCAACACATTTATGAAAGGGGAGAGCCCGGAGATATTTGTCGAGATACCTCCTTATAGATTTCCGTATATTCCCGGTTTGCTGAAGAAAGTGTGGATGAGAATCCACTGGTTCATAAAAGAAGCCGTTCCTTTTGTCATGCTTGGTGTTCTCGTTGTAAATATTCTATATTTTTCAGGTATAATTCAATTCATCGGCAATCTTGCAGCACCTGTTGTCAAAGGAATATTCGGCTTACCAAAAGAAGCAGTTGGCGCACTTGTCATCGGTTTTCTAAGAAAGGATGTTGCAGTGGGAATGCTTATTCCACTTGGACTTTCAAAATCGCAGATGATCGTTTCCTCTGTCGTTCTCACAATGTACTTTCCATGCATCGCAACTTTCGCCGTGCTTCTAAAAGAACTTGGGATTGTTGATATGCTGAAATCTGCCGGAATCATGATTCTTTCTACTCTTATTGTTGGTGGAATTCTAAATCTGATTTTGTAGATGGACAATATATTTTTTTCTATTGATTGAGATTGAGTCTTAATTTTATTTGATTAAAATTTGTAATTTATGTGTGTTAATTTTGCATTAAAAAACAAAAGAAAGGAAGTACAAAAATGAAGAAAACGGGTATTATTCTAGTCATGACACTGGCTTTCATTGCTATGAATGCCCACTTATTGGCTGAAGATGTGTTAGGTTGCCCTAAGGGTATTATGAAAGGAACGATTTGGCCTCGGATAGATGTTTCTTATACTGATGCATCTCGGAAATTTGATTTCTCAACAGGTGAAATGGTTGATATCGCTACTGGCACCGGATTACAAAAGAAAACAAAAACAGAGTTGGGGATCAGGATTGGATACGGACTCACCACAAAGATGGACATTGGTATTCTTGCAAAATTCACCAATGTTAAGACAGAAAAGCTGAAAAACAGCCAATTAACCAAAACTGACGAGTCTGCGCTCACGGGATTGTGGTTGAGTGCAAAGTACATATTCCTCGATGCTGCCGAACTGAAACCTTTCACCTATATGAAACTAAGTTTTGGAGCAGGTTATAAGATTCCTCTCTGTAAAGATGAAGATCTTATAACAAAGTCCGTTTCAAATGGTGCTGATGAATTGAAATCAGGTTTTCTGACTCATGGTGGGATTGGACCTCTCGATTTTGCCGGACATCTTCTCTATTGGTATCGCGGACAAGCAAAGAAAGTTGAAAACACTCAGGTAAAACCCGTATATGGAAAATCGGGCGTCGAACTTGCCGACAGAATTAATTACATGTTCAAGTTTGAATATGATATTCACCCGGTAATTGGATTGGGCGCTGGAGTAAGTGGCTGGACAAATCTAAAGAAAGAAAAAACATGGCAAAATAACACGTGGTTCGAAGAAATGTTTTATATCCATAAAGCGGCTCTTTCATTAGAAATAAGACCCTACGGTCTGGATTATGAAAAGAGAAAAATATTTTGTCATTTCGGTATTCCCTATTCCTTCAAAAATAACACAGTCCCGGATTACACTTTGAAAATCGGACTAATGTACACCTTCTATTAATAAAATATCAACCCCTTCTTAGGATTTGTTATGAAAAAAATAATTTTATTACTTATAACATTTTTATTTTTTAATTCTCTGGGATTAAATGCAAAAAAATCTCATAACACCCTTGAATCTGCTAGGATGAATGACAAGGAATTCATCACTGAAATCCGAGAGCTTTTTCCGGAAAATGAAATAAAAATCATTAATTCAACCGTTGGCAGATTTGCCGTGGCAACCTCTGATTCAACGGTGCATATTGCGTTATCCACTTCTGACTATACGTCTTTTAAAGGATATAAGGGCTACAGTAATCTTTTAATAATTTTAGATCAGGATGGAAATATCGAAACAATAATATTTGTTCTTTCTGATGACACAAAGCCCTATGTGCAGAACATTCTCAAATCCAAAATTTTTTCCGTACTTTCTAAACAAAATATTGAAACTGATGAAAGACCTTCTTACTTAGTATCCGGTGCTACTATTACATCGAATGTTTTTACTGAAAGTATCAACAAAACATTGGATTCGTTTAAACAAATATACAAGTACCTTGAGTTTGATGATTTTAAATGTATAATTCCAGATTCCTTAATGAAAATAAAGTAAGGCAGTTATATATTTTTGATATTGTATTGATGGTTATCAATTATATTGAAAAGTTATTTTTAAATAAAATTGGCATGTTTTAAAATGAATAACACAAGAAAGATCGCACTTAATACAGTTTCGCTCACACTCGTTTTTTGGTATTACCTATATGCTTTTGATAGTCAACAGCCGGACAGGTAAGATCCCTTATCTCTTTGCAGGTTTGTTCTTGCTTGGGTTGGGAATCTATCTCTTTATAATTTCCCAGAAAATGATAACAAATAATTTTTGGAGCAATCTTCTGGCGATCATCAGCGGAATTTTTCTTTGGGGATTTTTCGGTGAATTTCTGGAAAATGCTGATCTATTCATTAAAAACGCAACTATAGAAATTTCACATTGGAATTTCCTGCCAGTCCTGGTTTTAATGATCTTTCTATTCATGAATTTAAGAAAGCATTTACCTGTTCCTGTTCAATTCTCCCTTTCCAGTTTCCTGCTCATCTGGTCTATGCATTACATTATGATCTTGCAATATGAAGTGCTTTCCCGAACTCATTTCACAACCTACATAATGTTCGCAGTTTTCGTAATTTTAACAGGACTTTCTATTTATAAAGCAGGAAAAGGTAAGGAAATCAATTCTATTATGTTCTGGTCATATTTCGGGCTTTTAACTGCCTGGAGCGTCCTGGAATATATCTGGGGTTGGAGATTGATCCCGGGACCTTATGCTATTTAAGAAGGAAATCACAACGAAAAAAAATAAAGATCGTGTTTGCCCGGTTTGGATGGATTAAACATATCATCAAATACCCACTCAACCCAAAATCCCTTAAAACCATTATCGTCAAATATACAGTTTGTTTTTTTATCTATAAAAACGTGTGGGTGCCCAAGAACTTTGGTAGCTGAAAACAACATTAACAATAATGAAGATAAAATAATAAATTTAATGATGCGAATGCTATAGCTCATTGATTGATTTATTTAATTTTTAAAGGGATAATTACCAGTCTAAATCCAAGATTCTCATTACAGAATAGTGGGCATGACAATCCAATTATTGGATAATCCGAGAAGTTATTATTATCATTTTTCAAGTAAAACATTTCTCTACATCCGGGTCCACATAACGATACCCTCGAATCCGGTGAAGCTGAAAGCCATTCTGCCACATTACTTTGAACACAATGAAGGAGATATTCTCCGTTACTTGAAATCTCATTGCAAACTGGATTATAGACAGAATCGTTCTCAACAGAGTTTTTTGCGAAACAGACCTCCATCTGACTTAATTCGGGTAAAGTTCCCCCCATCCAATTACAAAATGCATTTGCTTCGAACCAACTGATCATTGTAACTGGACCAAAAATAAAATTTGATGGAGCAGTATCCCAATAATCACTTTTGCTCAAATCCCATTTTCTCGGTGAGTTTATGAAATATTTTCCCTGAAAAAACCATCCAACTTCGGTATTATTCATCAAGCCCTCTTTTATTTTCCAGTAATCATAAGTTTCATAACCATCGTTTCTTATAAAAGCTGCAAACTGTTCATTTGACACTTCAAATTTGGAAATATAAAACCCGTTTGTTCTTTCAAATTCTATCAGATCCTCCTCTATGACCGCAGGATGTTTCCCTTTCGGGATCTTCAACATTTCATAATAAATCCGTCCCTTGAATGTTAATTTTGGGAAGCATATATAATGTTCTAAATTGAAATCATCCGGCAAAGATTTAAGGTCGATTGAAATCTTATAATCTTCCTTTGGTGAAATAATGCCAATGTTGCCTTTCATTTTATCATTTTTGATCGAAAGTAGCTTTTTGGAAATTTTTCGGAAGATATTAATTTCAATATTTATACCGTCTTGAAAATTATCAATATTATAAGATACTATTAAATATTCCTGATCCATCTTCACTTGCACATCCGTTAACAAAGGAGGAGAGAATGCATTAATAGTAACCGGTATCGACAATATTATCAAAATTAAAATTATATTTGTTTTCATACCCACTAACTATTTAAAGATGTTTATAGTGTCAAATATATTAGGCAAAATAGATGCAGTAATTATTATGCTTTTAACTATCATCACGGGCAGTCTTCCTGACTTAATTTTGTGATCAAAAAACCTATTCTCTTGACAATCAAAAATAACAAATTGAAAAAGTTATCACGCAAGGAGAATGAAACATGAAAAAATTTTGCATAATTTTATTCGCAGTTCTAATTGCCATGATGAGCTGCTCTAAATCTCCTGAAAAACTATTGGTTATATACAGCTATCATCCTGAATATGAATGGTGCCAGCAAGAGAAAAAAGGAATTGAGGATGTCTTCAGTGATCAGAATATCGTAATCGAATCCTTCTATATGGATACAAAAAGAAAAATTAGTAAAACATGGGAAAAAAATATTACCGATGAGGCGCTTCTGAAAATCGAATCCTTCAAGCCCGATCTTGTCATTGTCTGCGACGATAATGCGTGCCGGCTTGTGGCTAAGCAGTTTATTGATAAGAAACTCCCCTTTGTTTTTACAGGCATCAATGAAGACCCAGAAGTATATGGTATGCCTGCAAAAAATATTACAGGTGTTATCGAGCGCAAACTCATTCCGGGAACGATCGAACTTCTGAAGAAACTGGATCCATTGGTTAAGACCATTGCAATTATTACAGATAAAAGCCCAACCTCTCAGGCAACTGTAAGCAGATTTTCTAAAGAAAATTTTCCCGTTGAACTCACTGAAGTCTTTTCCACAAACGAGTATGATGAGTGGAAAAAGTATGTCAGAAAGATCCAGACAGAAGTTGATGCACTGGGAATTTTTATGTATTTCACTCTTAAGAAAGTTGATTATGAAGAAAGTGTCCCTGATGCAGAAGTGCTGAAATGGACATTGGAAAACAACACTCTTCCCTCCTTCAGTTTTGAAGAGTTCTCGGTTCAGGGTGGTGTGCTTTGCGGAGATACTCAATCCGGTTATGAACAGGGAAAGGAAGCCGCACTCATGGCAAAAGAAATTCTTTCCGGCGTAAAACCCTCCGAGCTTCCAATAGTAATGCCCAAAAAGGGAACTCTTATGATCAACGAAGAAACAGCTCATAAATTGAATTTAGTAATTCCTGAAGAATTAAAAGAAAAAGCAAAAATAATAAATTAAGGTATTTTCTGAAAGGAGAAATCTATGATAACAGTTGGAATTAACGGATTTGGAAGAATTGGGCGGCTCGTGCTGCGCGTGATGATGCAACGCGATAATTTTAATGTCGTTGCAGTTAATGATATCACTGATGCAAAAACACTTGCTCAACTTCTGAAATATGATTCCACTCATGGCAAATTCCCCGGAACTGTGGAAGAAAAGGATGGTTCACTGATCGTTGATGGTAAAGTGATCAAGGTCTACGCAATTAAAGATCCAGCAGAACTGCCATGGAAAGAACTTGGTGTAGATGTGGTAGTCGAGGCAACAGGTATTTTCCGCACAAGAGCACAGATCGCCAAACATCTTGAAGCCGGAGCAAAGAAAGTGCTACTCACTGTTCCTGCAAAGGATGAGATCGATGCAACAATTGTACTCGGCGTGAATGATTATATGCTCAAGCCCGAAGATAAGATAGTCTCAAATGCTTCATGCACCACAAACTGCCTTGCACCTGTGGTGAAAGTGCTCAATGATAATTTTAAGATAAAATATGGGCTTATGACAACGGTCCATGCTTATACAAATGACCAGAAGATACTGGATTCACCTCACTCAGATCTTCGCAGAGCTCGCACTGCTGCATCAAACATTATTCCTACAACCACCGGTGCAGCAAAAGCAGCAGGAAAAGTAATACCCGAACTGAAAGGCAAGCTCGATGGTATGGCAATGCGCGTGCCTGTACAGGATGGTTCGATCGTTGACTTCATTTGTGTAGTTGAAAAAGATACAACCGAGGAAGAGATCAACAAGGTTATGAAAGAAGCAGCAGAGCATGAACTTAAGGGAATACTCGAATATTCTGAAGAACCCTTGGTCTCAACCGATGTTATTGGAAATCCTCATTCCAGTATTTTTGATGCACCGCTCACCAAAGTGATGGGCGGTAACTTCATCAAAATTATTTCTTGGTATGATAACGAATGGGGTTACTCCAACCGCGTGGTCGATCTAATTGAAAAAATAATGTGATTAAATAATTGTAAATTTGATACAACAGAAAAGGGACGATTCCGAAAAATCGTCCCTTTAAGTAATACATTTATACTACGGAATTGCAACTACAATACCCGCACCAACACTGAATTCTGAGGAGGTGTTATCTCCTTCTCCATCATCACCACCATATTCTCCGATTCCCATCATATAATCAGCGCTAATATCAATGAACACATTTTCAATAAGCGGAAGTAAATAACCTCCAGCAAAATCAAGATACATTGCATTTGCATTTTCAGTATCATCAGACTTGCTTGTTTCCTTCTCACCCATTAATTCATACATAAAGCTAGCAGCAACATAGAAATTCTTGATGAAAAACGCTCCGCCAAGTCCGATATAAATATCACTTGCATTGTAAGTGTATGAATCTTTGTCGTAATCTGACTTGAAATGATAGTTATACCAACTTAATAGTACATTCAATGAAATATCTTTCATCAAGAAATAACTAACAATTGAATTGAGCTCAAACACTGAATATGGATCTGAATCCTTATCGTACTTTATCGAACTAAAATCAACTCCACCCCAGATAAGTTTTTCGCCTGGATCGAATGCAAAGGCACTCGCGGTAATAAGTAAACAAACAACTAAAGCAATTATTTTTTTCATAGTACTCCTTTTCGATTTGTTTTTTTAATTTTTTTTTACCTATCTAAGAAATTAACATAAATAAGCCGAAGCTTGACCACTATATTACATTTTCCAATTTACAAATACTATTTGACTTTTATTTCTAAAATTAGACGCTCGATGTCAAGATTTCTTTTCAATTACAATTGAATATATCTAAAATCAAAATCCGAAATTATATCCTACACTAAATTCATAAGCAGTGTCATTAGTCTTTTCAATAGAATCTGAGTCGATTTCAAATATAAATACAATAGAATTCCCACATTTAAATTTTCTTGCCAGAGCTACCCCGATTGAACTACAGCCACCCTTATAATCTTCATCAGATTTATCACTATCTTTATATTCAGTATTCCCAAAACAATAACCGATTGAAAAATATGGTTGTATGAACCACTTGTCATTAATATCAAAATTTATTGAGAAAACTGGTCCGAAAGCAAAACCTGAAGAAGTTGCATCCGTTTCTAATGTGTCTTCACTATAAAATTTATAATCTTCCATTTCATACTCGGTCCATAAACCTACATCAATTCCTCTATCCTTGCCAGTATTTGTACGAAGAAACCAGTAATCAAGACCAACAATTATAGCAACTTCAGTTGGATCTTTATAAACAGCTAAATATTCTGGAAAATTATCCTTGTCATATTTATAGTTTCCATAAGCAACACCTATATCGACTACACCTTTGTAGGAATATCCGATTGATGCAAAATATCCATCTTCCCAAAAACTTTCCTGAACACCACCATAAATGCCAAAACCACTTTCTCCTTTCTCAAAGAAAGTGCTTTGGGCAAAAATTGAACTCATACCCAACAACATTAGGATTATCATTAGTACAAGAGTTTTTGTCATTTTTTTCTCCTTTTCTAATTTGCTTTTTGTTTGCAATCTACCCAAGAAATTAACATAATTAAGCCGAAGCTTGGCTACATTATTACGTTTTCAAGTTTACAAACAGTATTTGGCTTTTATTCCTAAAATTATACGCTCGATGTCAAGTTTTTCATTATTATGCTTTTCCTGCAGAACCAAGCACGTTCTTATTCTTGTGCTCATACATGGCAATCAACTCTGTTCTTGCGGGTCCAAGATATTTTCTCGGGTCAAAGGCAGAAGGATTCTTTGCAAGGAATTCACGTATAACAGCCGTCATTGCGAGTCTTCCGTCAGAATCGATATTGATCTTGCAAACCGCAGACTTCGTGGCTTTTCTCAGTTGATCTTCAGGAACTCCGGCAGTGCCGTGCATATCACCACCATATTCATTTATGATCTTGATATATTTGGGCATAACAGATGAAGAACCATGAAGCACAATAGGAAATCCGGGAATTCTATGTTCGATCTCTTCAAGAATATCAAAACGAAGTGGAGGAATCTCCTCACCCGGACCTACTTTGAATTTATAAGCACCATGTGAAGTGCCGATCGAAATTGCAAGAGAGTCAACACCTGTTCTGTTCACAAAATCTTCTACATCATCAGGATCTGTGTAGTGAGAAACTTCTGAAGAGACTTCATCTTCTATGCCGGCAAGAACACCCAATTCACCTTCTACAGAGACATCATGCTGATGGGCATATTCTACAACTTTTTTAGTAAGTGCGATATTTTCTTCATATGGAAGTGAAGAACCATCGATCATAACAGACGAGAAGCCATATTCGATACAGCTCACACAGAGTTCATAGCTATCTCCATGATCAAGATGCATAGCCACAGGAACTTCTTTACCCATTTGCTTCATCATTTCGATGGCGCCCTGCCCCATATAGCGCAGCAGTGTTTCATTTGCATATTTTCTGGCACCTTTCGAAATCTGCAATATCACTGGCGAAGCAGTATTCACACATGCAGTAATGATCGCCTGGAGCTGTTCCATATTGTTAAAATTATAGGCGGGGATGGCATATTTGCCATCCATCGCCTTTTTAAACATCTCACGCGTATTTTTAAATCCTAATTCCGTATAATGTACCATGTGCTTCTATTCTCCCTCTTTTTTTTCGACGTCGACCTCGACATCAACTTCTTCCTCGACTACTTCATCTTCCTTTTTATCTTCTTCATCTTCATCGGTTGAGACATCTTCCTCGTCATCTTTTCTCTTTGGATAGAATTTATCCTGTGATGAAAGATAAATGAAGGTTTGGGCAGCGGTCATGTAATTGAAGAAATAGGAATAGAGTATTGCAGCGGTGAAGATAAGGAATATACTAATTATGAAGCCGGGGATCAGGTAGTAGCCGCCTATTCCGAATCCCATATTCAAACCCGGGAAAAGAAATACAATAAATCCAAAGAATTTCGGAATGGTTATCTTTGCAAATTCCTGTCCCATGATCAGATGAGCACCCCAGCTTGTAAGCGCAACTGCTCCCTGAACAACAGCAAAAACAAAGCAGAATGCGATACATCCGACAATCCACGATAGTACATGAGTGGCAATGATATATACGCCATGATCTTTAATAAGATGGAATAAGCTGATGATGCTGTCCATTACAGATTCCTGCTCCACACCAACGATCACTGCTCCATAGGTACAGGTGAAACAAAGAATGACAAGAGCCAGTACTGCAAAGAGCGATATTGCAAAAGGAATCAAATACATGATCGAAAGCCATAACGAGCCCACATACGGTATCATGCCGATCACATAAAAGAAAAGAAGACCGAGTGCAATGAGGACAAAGAGCAGAATCCAACCTAACACATAAAATACAAAGGTCTTAATATTCTTTCCCAAGAATTTAAACACGTCTTTCCAGCCGACAAATATCTCATCATCGACTACTTCCGTTCGTATAGAAAACGCAATACTCATTTTTGCGATGAACATAATAAAAGCAATGAGAATAATCCCGATTATCGATTTCACAGAAAACAGTTTCAAAGCGATCAGCAGACTATCTCTCGTTCCGAACATTGCCATCGGTTTGAGAAGAGTGTCGAAAATGAGAAAATAGGCAACGAGTCCCATAAGTATGTACGCCACACCTGATATCATCAAACGATGAAATCGGAATGAATGATTCCACGCTTTAAAGATATCCTTGAACTTGAAAACCTTAGCTTGTTTTTCTTCCATATCATCTCCTTACGGATGTATTATTAATGTTGTTCATTTTTTAAGCCATGTTCGGATTTGATGTCAATTATTATTAAATTGAAAGTAAAAATAATTTGACAGAGAAAATGGAAACCCAAGTAATTTGAACCAATTCATTTCTGAATTAATTCATTTTTTGGAGAATATATGAGCGTATTAAGAGAAAAAAAGAAATCCGAAATGAAAGACCGAATCTTTTCTGCAGCAGTCGATCTTTTTAATGAAAAAGGATTTTCAAACACCTCAATTCATGATATTGCAGAAAATTCCAATCTTGCTGTCGGAACGCTCTACAATTACTTTCCTTCAAAGAACGACCTTCTTCTTGAGATCATGCAGGATGAAATGGAAATCACTATCACAGAGAGTAGTGCCCTCTTCAACGATGTAAATCTGCAAGATAAAAGTGCTAAAGATATCATAAAGTTGCTTGCAAAAAAGATTTTTAGTATTCCCCTACTCGTCAACAAAGAAAGTTTGAAAGAGATATTCATTGCAACTTTCTCTTCAAATGTTTATATGAAAAATGGTATGATACTGGACCTCGAACTTATGAAAACCTTTCAATATTTGCTGGAGCGGCTTCAAAAAGCGAACATGATCAACCGGGAAATGAATATATTCAGCGCAACAAAAATTTTCTATTCTAATATGATGATTCAAATGATAATATATCTTTTCGAACAGGGAATGGATAAAGAAAAACTGTTTGAAAACACAGATGAAATGATTGACCTTATCTTTCAGGGTATGAAACCATAAATATAAATTAGAAAGGGAAAAATGCTGAACCACGAAATACTCGAAATTAATAAAATAACGTTTAAAAGAATATTTCTCTTAAAACCTGTTTTCGTGCTTTTCGCCTGCCTCGTTGTCCGCCAGCTGTCGGAGAAGACTGAAGCGCAGTGAAGACGTGTGGTAAAAGTAATATATAGGAGATGTATATGCGTAAGAACTTTACAAAACGAAAAATTCTCTTTGTTTTTATATTGTTAATTCTAATTTCCTCACAGCTTTGTGCATTATCTTTGGATAAGGCGATCACAACCGCAGTCCAAAACAATAAAAGTTACAGAGCGCAAAATTATAATTACCAACAATATAAGTGGAATGAAAAGAATGCAATAACCAACTTCCTCCCAAAGATCAACCTCAATGCAACTGCTGTTCGTATCGACAACAACACCTATGAGGAAGCAAAGGCGACCATGCGGCTGAAGGTGTATAATTCTCTGGATATCCCGACTGGTGATTACGTGCCTATTTCTGCCGGTATGATGAGCGGAGGCATATACAAAACAACTTACTCAACTAATATCACAATTCAACAGCCGATCTTCAATGGCGGAAAATTATTTCTCGGTCACCAGATCGCAAAATTGAGCACTAAGCAAGCGCTGCAGAACCTGTCGAGTTCCCAGAACGATCTGGAATATAATGTCGCTGACTCGTATCTCAATATTTTAAAAATTCAGGATATGATTAAGATCGCGAAGAAAAGTCTCGCATCGAGCCAAGCACAGTTGAAAAAGGTCAACGAGAAATTCAATGTTGGAGTGGTTAAAAAATCCGATGTGCTGCAATGGGAAGTTAAAGTTGAAAATGACAGGATCGCATTGGAAGAGCTAAAGAATGGATTATCCGTGCTCAAAACTTTTTGGTTCAATATTCTCGGACTTACTTCTCTTTCTGAAGCTGCGATGCCAGATCGGATTGATCTTACTTCCTATGATAATGAGATCACTCTTTTACATACTATTTCCGAGGTAACTAAATTTGATACACTTAGTTATGTGCTCTCGATCGTGAAAGCTGAAAATCCTGATCTGAAAAGTTTAGCATTTTCAGAAAGAATTGCAAAAACTGCTCAGAAATTGGCGATCAGCAATTTCCTTCCTTCGCTCAATCTGCAATATACCAGAACCTTTGATCAGGATGATAAACTCAATTTTGATGGTGCAGATACGTGGAACATGGCTGCGGTCTTTTCCGTTCCGATCTTTCATTTTGGAACAAATATCACCAATCTTAAAAAAAGCAATTATAAATACAAAAGTATCAAATTGCAGCTTGAGGATGCGCGTGAAAAGATCTTAATGGCAGCAGAAAACAGTGTCTATAACTTGATCACAAAAGCAAAAAGGGTAATAAGCGGCAAACTCGCTTATGAAAATGCAAAGGAAAATTATAGTATTGTGAATGACCTTTTCGATCAAGGGATGGTCACAAATACAGAACTAATGGATGCTGAGATCATGCTTTTTGGCAGCGAGCTAAACCTTCAGACATCATACTATGACTTTGTGCTTGCAAAATATGCATTAGAAAAATATACAAATCAATAAATGAGAGGATCACATGAAATTTATAACAATACTCCTGATAATTACACTGATAATATTATCTTTAAGCGCCTGTTCAAAAAAACAGGAAGTTGAGCTTGAAACCATTGCTGCGGGTAAAAATTATGTAGAAGTCGCAGAAGTTGAAATAAAAGATATTGAAGAAACTTTAACCTATTCCGGCACACTTGAAGCCGCAAAAGCTGCATTCGTAGGACCGGAGCTCAGTATGAAGATCAAAAATCTTATGGTCAAAGAAGGAGATGTCGTCACAAAAGGACAACTGCTTGCATTGATGGACGACACGCAACTCAAACAGGAAGAAGCACAGTTCGATGTTGCCCAGAAAAACTACGAGCGTATGAAGACACTAAAGAATTCCGGCTCGGTTGACAAACAGACTTTTGATCAGATCGAGTCCGCTTTCAAAACTGCCCAGTCTACTTATGAATTTATAAAAAACAACACACACATTGTTGCTCCTCTGGACGGAATCGTCACACTTAGAACAAAGCAAGTGGGAGAATCCTTTTCACCTATGCTTCCGGGCGCTCATGGCGATCCTGCGCTTTTCAGAATTGTGAATCTCGATAAATTGAAAATGAATCTTAACATTTCGGATGTGGATATAAATCGCGTCAAAAAAGGACAAAAGGCGTATATTTTTGTGGATAGTGAACCTGGAAAGGCATTTATAGGAACTGTGTCATATGTATCTCCTGAAGCAGATTTAATGTCCGGCACCTTCCCTTGCAAGATCGCTATTGAAAACAAAGATCATATCCTCAAACCAAACCAATATGCCCTGACCGATATTGTGGTGAGAACTTCGATTAATACACTTGTTATTCCAAAAGAGGCGCTTATTGGTGAAGGCATTGTAGTTGTTGTAAAAAATTCAATCGCATCAAAGAAAAATATCCAAACAGGTCTTTCAAATGAAAAGGAAATAGAAGTAATCTCAGGACTTCAGGTAAAAGATAATGTGATCATAAACGGAGCGATCGGTTTGACTGATAATGCTGAAGTAGTCATAAGGAATCAGTAATACCCGGCATTCACAAGGAGAAAATATCATGAAATTACCAGAATTTTCAGTTAATAGACGAGTAACTGTCACAATGCTCACAGTACTTGTAGTTATACTCGGACTGGTCGCGTTTTTGATGCTTGGATTTGAGATGCTTCCCGACTTAGACTATCCTACTATCTCGATCGTAACCTATTATCCGGGTTCATCATCACAAGATGTGGAAGAAGTAGTCACCAAGCCGCTGGAAACTGCTATCGCCGGCGTAAAAAATATCAAGAATCTCAAATCTGAAAGTATGGAAAATATCTCGCTTATTCTTATTGAATTTGTGTGGGGCACGAATCTTGATTTCGCTGCCCAGGATCTGCGGGATGCCATCGATATGAGTCTTGGTTATCTACCTGATGATGCTGAGCGCCCGATGGTAGTAAAGTTCAATTTAGCTGAAATGCCTATTATTTATTACGGTGTAACAGGCATGGAAAACACTTTCCAGTTAAAAAAGATACTCGAAGATGAGATTGAACCGAAGCTTAAACACCTCGATGGTGTTGCATCCATCATGATGATGGGTGGAGACGAACCTCAGAAACAGATTATTATTGATAAAGTAAAATTGGAACAGAACGGTATTTCTATTGATGATGTTGTACGGGTTGTAGGAGCACAAAATCTCAATATGAGTGCCGGCTATGTAAACGAAGGAATTGATGAATTTATGATCCGCTCTTTAGGGCAATTCAAATCCACTGAAGAAATCGCAAATACTCCGATAAGTGTTAGCAAAAGCGGTAAAATTATTTATGTGAAGGACATTGCCCGGGTCGAGGATGGTTTTAAAGAAGTTCGTTATGATATCCGCACTAATGGCAAGCCTACTGTCATGCTCTGGATAAGTAAGGAGTCAGGTGCAAATACGTTGGAAGTGTCTAAAATCGTCAAAAGCGAGCTTGAGAAAATTCTTGCCACCCTTCCCGAAGATATTGATTTTGTTGAGATCTTTGACCAGGGTGATATTGTATCCAGAATAACTACGAAAACAGTCAATACTGTAATTTACGGCGGCATCATTGCGATTTTGATCATGTTCTTATTCCTAAGAAATTGGCGTCCAACTCTGATCATCTCACTTGCTATCCCAATCTCTATCATTGCAACATTCATTCCACTCTATTTGGCAAAATATACACTGAACATTATGACGCTTGGGGGTCTGGCACTGGGGGTTGGAATGCTTGTGGACAACTCAATTGTTGTAATAGAGAACATCTACAGGCATTTGGAAAAGGGCATGAAACGCTTCGAGGCAGCAAAGATCGGTGCATCTCAGGTAGGTATGGCGATCATGGCGTCCACGCTGACTACAGTTGCTGTATTTGTTCCCATGATTTTTGCGGGAGGATTTACCGGCCAACTCGTCCGTGGACTCGCACTCACTGTTGCTTTTTCGCTCTTTGCTTCTCTGTTTGTTGCGCTCACTATTGTTCCTATGCTTGCATCGGTCATCTTTAAAAAACGTGCTTCCGGTGAAGAATACCGACAGGCAACAGGGAAAATTTTCATTAAGATTAGAAATTTTTATTTAAAAGCACTTCGTTGGTCGCTTCATCATCGCGGGAAAATAATCCTCATTACACTCGCCTTCTTTGTGCTGGCTGTTGTCCTCATCCCATTTATCGGTGCTGAATTCATGCCAAAGTCCGATATGCCCATGCAGGTGATCAGTGTTAAAGCACCTGTGGGAACGAGTTTAGAGCAAACGAGCGCCCTCGTCAAAGAGATGGAAGCAATTATCCAGGAGATGCCTGAAGTCGTTGATATTATGTCTGCAACTGGAGCTATGACAGAAGGTATGGCAGCAGCGGATCCGACAAATCCTCAGGGTTCAAATGAAGCTCAAATATTCTTCCGAATATCCTTTAAAGAAGAACGTGATGTAAGCTCAGAACAGATAAAAGAAATTATCAGGCAGAAACTTCCTCAGCTTGAAGATGTTGATATCACGTTCATAGATATGTCCGGCGAGATGATGGGCGGGTCTGGCGCTCCGATCTCTATCAAAATATTTGGAAAGGACCTTGATTATCTTCGCAAGATAAGCAGACAGGTTGAAGAAAAAATCTCAGCAATTCCCGGCATTGTAGATGTACAAAATACTTACAAACAGGCAAAGCCGGAACTGCATATCCACATAAATAGAGACAAGGCATTTCGTTATGGATTAACAACCGCACAGATCGAGTCTTCGATCCGCACCGCAACTTACGGTAGAATTGCCAGTATTTTCCGCGAAGCAGGTGATGAAATTGAAATTCTCGTTCGATATGATAAACCCAACAGAAACAGCATTAAAGACCTTGAAGAAATTACGCTTACTTCACCGATGGGATTCTCTGTTCCGCTTAAGCAAGTCGCAAATTGGGATTTGGGTGAAGGACCTTTGACAATCTCACGAGAACATCAAACCAAAAAAGTAACGATTACTGCAGACCTTTCGGGTAAAGACCTGAACACCACCGTTCAGGAGATCAAGAAAGAACTTCAAAGCATAACAGATAATCTCCCTGTTGGCTACTTTATAGAATATGGTGGTGCTTATGAAGACATGAAGGAAAGCTTCATTACGCTCTTCTATGCACTGCTTCTTGCCGCACTCCTTGTTTATGTGATCCTTGCGTCACAATTCGAATCCTTCAGACAGCCCTTTGTGATAATGTTCACGCTCCCTCTTGCCTATATCGGTGTGATATACATGCTTGTCGCTACAGGCACGACGCTGAGCGCGATAACCTTTGTGGGAATTATTGTGCTATCCGGTATTGTGGTAAATAATGGTATCGTGCTTGTAGATCATATCAATCAGCTTCGCAGAGAGGGACTGAAACCGCAGGAAGCCATCGTACAGGCAGGTTCTGACAGAATGCGTCCCGTGCTTATCACTGCGATAACGACCATTGGTGGCATGCTGCCAATGGCAATAAGTACCGGGCAGGGCTCAGAAATGCGTTCTCCTCTTGCGATTGCAGTCATTGGCGGACTTATTACTGCAACACTATTTACGCTTCTTATTATTCCTACGATCTATTCTTGGGTGGAAAGGATTTCTTACAAGAAAGGCAAAAAGATAACCGAATAAACAGATAAATATTTACATAAATAGGAATGCTCCCAAAGCGAAGAGCATTCCTATTATTATCGTTAAACTTGAAACAAAGAGGGAAATGCTGAAGTGATCGCGTTAGGCGATTGGCGAATAGCTTGAGTTTGAGCGAAATAGACAGCAAAATAATTTTTGTTAATTCCGCTTATGTTATAAATAATAAGTTCGCTCCAGCTGTTACAGTATTCTAACTAATTTGAATAGAGGAATAAGAAATTATACAAAATTTGATAAAGGAATTAAGAACCCTACTTCAAGTTTCGAACTTGACAAAGAAAATCAATATTACTTATAAGTAATAAAAAAATTTATTCTAGTGAGAGGAATGAAAAGAAATTTAAGAATTAAAGATTTGCCTGAATTTGAAAGACCGAGAGAAAAATTAGAAAAAACAAATATAAATTTTTTGACTAATTCTGAATTACTTTCAATTTTATTAGGAGGTGGTATCAAAGGGATCAATGTAAAAAGATTATCTGAAAACATCTTAAAGAAATTTGGAAAAGACATTTTAACCGCAACTGTGAAAGATTTAACAGAAATAAAAGGGATAGGAAAAGTAAAGGCCGAACAAATTGTAGCAGCTTTGGAATTAGCAAAAAGATTCATTAATGAAGATAAAAGCAAAATAAAAATTTTAAATTCAAGTGATGTTTTTAATCTTTGCAAAGATTTAATAAATAAAAGAAAAGAACATTTGGTCGTATTATATTTAGACTCGTTAAATCAATTAATCAAAAAGGAAATAATATCGATTGGAACAGTAAATTCCAGTATTGTTCATCCCAGGGAAATTTTTGCTCCTGCTTATTTATATAATGCGACAGCAATTGTTATTGTTCATAATCATCCGGATGGAGATTTTAATCCTTCCAAAGAGGACCAGGAAATAACAGCAAAATTGACAAAGGTAGAAGATTTATCAGGAATAAAAATAATTGATCATATCATAATTTCAAAAGAGGGTTATTTCAGTTTGTTAGAAAACTATAACCAAAACAGGAAAATCAATTATTTTAAAAGTGGTTATGAACAAATTACTTTATCAGAATATTATCCTTCTTTTATAGAAAAAAAAGAATCAACAATAATAAATAGAAAATATAAAGATGCTTCTTTCGATTTTAAAAAAATTCGACAAACAAACGGAATACACGGGATGCATATATATCCGGCGGTAATGGCTTATCCTATTGCTGATTTTCTCATTGATGAATATAGCAATGAAGATGATATCATATTAGATCCGTTTATGGGAGCAGGAACAACGCTTGTCGAAGCAAATATAAAGAAGAGATATTCTTTTGGAATAGATATTAATCCTTTAGCGGAATTAATTACAAAAGTGAAATTAACTCCTATAAGAACAGAATTATTGAATAAAACCCTGAATGATATTTTAGCTAAAATAGAAGAAACAGAACCCGATATTGCAACAGTTAAAAATATACACTTTTGGTTTAAAGATGATGTAATAATTGAGTTGGGCAAACTCAAAAAAATTATTTGGGAATTAGATAATTTAGATATAAGAGATTTTTATAAAATTGTTTTAAGTGAAATTATCCGCTCTACTTCAAATTGCAGAAATGGATTCAAATTACATAGATATTCCGAAAAAGATTTAATTAAACACAATCCGAACGTGAAAGCATTATTCCAAAAAAAGTCGATCGATAATATTGATAGATTAGATTCTCTAAAAACTGTAATTTCAAAAAAACATTGGTATAAAATTGTAAAAAATGTTTCTGAAATTGATGATAATAAAATCGATTTGATCGTAACCTCACCCCCTTATGGAGATAGCAAAACAACTGTTGCTTACGGACAATTCTCCAGATTTGCAATAGAATGGTTAGAATTAGATAATGTAAATGTCGATAGAGAAAGCTTAGGTGGAAAAATTATTAATCGACCTGTTTATGATATTTATTCAGAATTACTTTTTGATGTTGTTGATAATATTTCAAAACAAGATAAAAAAAGAAGCAATGACGTTTTTGCCTTTTTTTATGATTTAAATAAATATTTGAAAGAATTCGCTCGAGTGCTGAAGAAAAATGGCTTTATGGGTATTGTTGTGGGAAATAGAACAGTAAAAGAAATTCAAATACCAACCGATGAAATTATAGTTGAGCTTTGCAAAAAAGACTTTTTTCATCACAAGACAATTGTTCGAGAAATTCCAAATAAGAGAATGCCGAGAAAAAATAGCCCAACAAATATTATCGGAAAAACTGTGAACACAATGCTTGAAGAATTTATTATTATTTTAGAAAGGAAATAAATTATGGATAAAGATTTTAATGATTTTCAAAAAACAATAAGAGGACAATTTATGCCATCTGGTGAGCAATTAGCGGAGCTTGCCCAAAAGAAACTTGAGATGAAAAATGTTGAACAGAATTTCAATTCTTTTTTACGACAATTATTAAAGATCGAATTTGAATTATACAAAGAATTTGAAAAGAAATGCACAATTGAAATTTTCGAAGAAGCATTTAAACAAAAAATATTCGAAATTCCAAAAGAAAATTTTCAAAAGGGTTTTTCTGATTTTTTTGATAAACATTATAATGATTTCTGGAATGTATTTTTGAGTATAAGTCAATCGCGAAAAACTCGTGCTGGTGGAAGTTTTGAAAGACATCTAAAATATTTGTTTAGTTGTTTAAATTATCCTTATGACACGCAGACACAATTGAATGGAAGAGTTGATTATCTTTTCCCAAGTGAAGAGGTTTTCAGGAAGAACAGAACAGCTTGTTTAATTATATCAGTAAAAAGAACTTTAAGGGAAAGATGGAGACAAGTCGTTGGTGAATTGGCGTCGATCAAAGCCGATAAAATCTATATTGTTACTCAAGAACAGAATATTTCGGAAAATAAAATCAAAGAAATGGAAAAGCATAATATTGATTTAGTAGTTTTTGATGAAGAGAAAGAAAAGAATTTTTCTGAACATCATAATGTCATCAGTTTCACAGATTTAGTATTAGTCCATTTTCCAGCCAAAGAAAAGCTTTGGAATCAATATATATAATACTATCATCCAAACCTTATATTAACAAGAGAACATTTTTATCATATTGGAGCTAAAGAAATAAATCGTAATTCAATAAAAGAAGCAATCATCCTAAATTTTGAACCTTTTAATGAAATTGATTTTAGATTAAAACAACTAACTATTTGGGATAATAAAACATATCAGGTTTCTACTTAATTTTTTAAATATAGCACTTACTCATCACAATCTTATTGACACGATTTGCATAAACACTAAACTATCAATGAAAAAAAATAAATGGAAAAGATAACTTATTATGTTTAAGAAAACTCATAAACAAATAGCTCTTGAAAAGGCGATCCTTTCTCACCTTGCAGGGAAATCAACTGAAGTAGCGAACTATATTTTTAATGACCCTGAGATACAAGCACTCCAGGATTATGCGAATACTGTTTCAATAAAGCGGCTCGGTTTCAATGACCATGGTCCTGTCCATATGAGAACTGCGGCTTTGAATGCGCTCATTATGTTTGATCTGCTTCATGATGCAGGCATCAAGTTCAATCTTGAAGCAGAAAAGCTTGGCACTCATGAGGATAGTGAAGTATGTGTGCTGACCGCATCACTTCTTCACGATGTAGGTATGACCGCCACTCGCGATCATCATGAAATTATTGGAATTATCTTTGCTGAGCCGATCATCCGGCGCATTCTCGATGTGGTCTATAAGGATAACATCCACAAAAAAACAATTTTGAAAGCTATGATCATAGAAGGCATCTTCGGGCATATGGCTACAGAAAAGGTCTATTCTCTTGAAGCAGGTCTTGTTCTCATCGGTGATGGCTGTGATATGGAAAAAGGGCGCTCACGCATCACTACACTCCTCTCTCAGCAACCACGAGTAGGAGATATTCATAAGTATTCTGCAAGCTCAATTCAAAAAGTGAACATCCTTCCGGGAAATAAGAAACCTATTAAAATTTTGATAGAAATGTCTCAGTCTGCCGGGTTCTTCCAGATCGAAGAAGTGCTTTTCCCGAAGATCATTTCAAGCCCGGTGAAGCCCTATATCGAGCTTTACGGTCAGGTCAAAAATGAAAAAATGATGCAGTATTTATAATTACTGCTCTTTGAAATCCCACTGAAGATAAGTCTCTGTCTTGAATGTAAATTTATTAAGAAAAGTAAGCATTCGGCTGATCGGATAGTTTTTCTCGATATAGAATACATCAAAATTTTGAAGAAGGGATTTGAATTTTTCACCATCAATTCCCTTATCATAAAACACGATACTCTTTTCGTATTTTAGTAATGAATCCGCAGATTCTGCGTTATTCTGCAGAAAAAGGACATGTTGTTTATTTCGCAGTTTAAAGGAATCCTGCAAAGATATAAAATACTCAGCATTTTCATCAGAAGATAAAATTATTATTTGTTGATCAGGTGCGAAGACATCTACTAACCGCTCATTGCCTGTTAGCTGGATTTCTGCGTAGCTATGTTGCTTATTTAGTTGGATCAATCCTCTTATACCACTGAAAATAAACCATGCTGCTATGACCAGAGAAGCAACCTGTCCGATCTTTTTCATTATCTGAATTCGGGATAGCTGCCCGATAAATGCAATTGGTATAAGATAAAGCGTTGTGCCTGCAAAAAATCCGAGAAAGAGCATCATGCCGCTGACAACTCCTCCAAGATTTACTGCCTTTGAAATAGCAATTAGAAATGGAGGACAGAAGCTTATTCCGGTAAGAATTCCCAAAATAAAGGCATTTTTTGTAATATTTGCAAATTTTGTAACATGACACTTCCTATCATGCTGTCTGGCACGAAATGCAGAAAGGATCAAATAAATTGAGAGTAGAATGTATGCAATGGAAGTAAAAAGCGTTCTATTTATCTGTGAAATATTCGCGCCTACGTAACCGGCAATAGCGCCAAAGGCAATATATGAAAAAAATCTTCCAGCAGATATTTCTGCGATAACACCAATGCTTTTTATCAACTTGCGTTCTTCAGAAAGCAGATATGGCAGATATATGGGAGCACAGGTCACAAGACACACGGAGCCGGTTGCGAGCCCCAGCATGAATCCTTCTGAAAGTGTTTTCAACATATTCTAAAAGAGTACATCGATCCCGTAGGAATGAGCATTAACTGCAGGAATCACATGATTATCCTGAAAATGACAGCGATAGGACAACCTGTGCAGCGTGAGTACTCGATCCGGACATCACCATCATAAATGAGAAGCTTTTTTGTTTTATCCGAACAGTGCAGAAGGATGAATAATAAAGAAACAATAGCGAGAATATATAATGAATATTTCTTACTTTTTTCCATCAGTTTTGTGTATTGCTTTTACTGGGCATACATCTGCACAGATGCCACAGATAATACATTTGCTTGTGTCAATCACTGCTTTCCCATCTTTCATTGTAATCGCACTAACAGGACATTTGCGAACACATATCTTACACCCGATACATGCATCGGCATCAACCATAAAGACCTGCTGCGCAACTTCAGTGGAATCAGCTACTTCGGATACTTTTTCTTCGTCCATTTGGGCAGTGCTGTCCGCAAACTCAACTTCATGAATTGCTGCAAAAGGACATTTTTTTGCACAAATTCCACAGCCAATGCACTTGCTTGAATCAATGACCGCTTTCCCGTTCTTCATCTCTATCGCATTGGTCGGACACTTCCCGCTACGCACACAGATCGTGCAGCCGACACATTTTGATGCATCTACTTCGTACACCTTATTGACTGTTTGTGAGTAAAGAAAAAGAGTTACCCCGATCAGAACAATAAGTATGATCATTGAATATATTTTTTTCATATTAAACCCTTCAAACATCAATCTCAATAAACACATTTACTTTTCTCTATATCTGATTTTGAGCACTGACGCACACAACTCAGACACTTAATACAATTAATGTCAGATATTTTTTCATTGTACCCGATGTCAATGTTCATAGGGCAATAATTCAGGCAATTAAAACAGTTTATACTTGTGTGAATATTCCTGAATATCTTATATCTTTTTATGCCGATAATGTCTGCGATTTTCTGAAAAATATTCATCAGTGCAGCATAAGGACAAAGGTATCTGCACCAGAAACGCTCAACGAAATATCCTAAAAATATTATTATAGCAAGCACTACAACTCCGGTAATAGTAATATTTTGAATATGTGCTATCGCAAGAACAGGACAAAATTTCATATAAAGATACTGAGCTCCAAAAAAAGCTGTAATTGCAGTAAATAGGAATATTATATATTTAAAAAAAATCATGAATTTGTGAATTTTGTAGGGAATTAATTGATCAAACTTTTTCTTTGACTTTTTTGTAGAGTATATAAGTTCCTGAATAGTTCCGATGGGGCACACATACCCGCAAAACCATCTTCCGAAAAATAACGAACTAAATGCAATTGCAGCTCCAACAATAACAGCAGCAGGAAAAAGGAGGGGCGCGAATTTTGCCCCGATCTTCCAAACACCAAAGCAGACGGACGCATAAGGACAGTACTCGTGTGCTGTTGGCAAGGTTCCTTGTATGAGCAATACGAATAATGATACAGATATGCCAAGAGAAGCAAGCTGGATTACCTTTCGGATTTTGAATTTATCAAAATGATTTTTCATTATTTAAAAAATAGCCGAGTTCGTGATTTAAACAAATATTTTATGCTGAAACCTAAATCGGAATTTCTTTTTTGAGCATTATTTGTTTCTCTTAAGATTGGTCAATTTTTGTATGAAAATATTATATTCGTTTAGGTTGATTGGAAACGGAATTCAGTAGAATTCGATTATAAAAAGCCCTCTGAACTGGTCCGGAGGGCTATGAGTTAAAGTTTTTTTATTATTTTTTACTGAATAAGCAGTTTCTTTGTTTCCTGATAATTTTCAGTTTTGAGCTGATAGAAATATACACCGTTCGCGATATTATCTACGCACCAGGTTTGAGCAGCTCCACAGCATTATCCACAGAACTGTATGCTGTGATTATAATGACTGCAGTGATAGGATTTATTTGTAGTATCTTTTCCAGCACTTCTTTTCCACTCAGACCCGGCATCCTGTAATCTGATATCACCACATCTACGGGCTGTTTATAAAATGCTTTTATGCCTTCTTCACCAGAAGAAGCGGTTATTGCTTTATGATCTTTTGACGCAAGAAAATCTGCTAATATCTCTCTTTGAGATACATTTAATCATATATTGATAAGCAAGATCTTCGTGATAAATCTCTCAATGCAACATTATCACAAATCGAGAAACTTATTACATCAATTAATTCGTATATAAATATCTTTTGACCTTTTTTGTGGGGGTCTTCTCAAAGGGATCTGGCTGCTCGATCATTTTAAGTATCCTTGAGAAAGATGACATCTTGCTATTGACTTCATTCCTCATCTTTTCAAGCATCTCTTCAATTCGCTTTGCTATCTGCGTTTCCGTCATTTTTTTATTCTTGAATTCCGAATCAAGCTCTTCATAATTTAGATGAACACGTGCAACAAGCTGTCCACTTTCTTGATAAACCAGAGATTCGAGCATATCGTCATATTGATTGAGCTGTGATTCTATCTCCTCAGGATAGATATTCTCACCACTCGGACCAATGATCACATTTTTTAATCTTCCGATTATAAATAAGTACCCATCGTTATCCATATAACCGAGATCGCCGGTTTTCAGCCATCCTTCTTCAGAAAATATTTCTTTTGTTCTTTCCGGGTCTTTATAATAACCCTTCATCACATTGCCGCCCTTGACCCATATCTCACCTTCACCTGTTTTCTTATCTGGTTTATTAATTTTTACTTCTACTCCGGGAATGATTATGCCTGTAGATCGGAATTTGGTATTTTTCACTCCGCTCCCTGCAATCATTGGGGAGGTTTCTGTCAACCCGTATCCGATCGCATAGGGGAATTTCCCCTCACGCAAAAATTTCTCTACCTCGCTGTTCAATCCGGCGCCGCCTATGCCGAAGAATTTCATCTCTCCCCCAAAAAATTTCATCACTTTTTTCGCAGCTAATTTATGAAGTTTTTTTCGCACTGCAGGCACTTTCATTAATTGTCCGATCAGTCCGCTTTTGGATAATTGAGGAGCAATTCTAAGTTTATATATTTTCTCTATGACAAGAGGAACAGTAAGCATCATTGTTGGTCTTATTTTTTGTAAAACCGGCAGTAACACGCGTGCAACGGGCGGTTTATCAAGATAATATATTGATGACCCGCGAATAAATGGGATTAAAAAACCAATGGTAAATTCATAGGAATGAGAAAGTGGAAGGATCGAAAGTAATCTGTCGTCTTCTGTCACATTTTGAATTTTCAGTGTGGCTTCTGCATCAAAAATAAAATTCTTGTGTGTGAGTTCAACTCCTTTTGAATGACCGGTGGTGCCGGATGTATAAATAATAGATGCAACATCATCTTCTTTAAGAGAACCCTGGGCCGGATATAGAAGTTTCAGGGCTGATTCTCTTAACTTCGCAAATTCAACCTCTCCTTCCTTGATCAAATCTTTTAGTTTATCTATGGTTGTGTTGGGTGGAATAATACTGAAATCATCGATATGAAATATCGTTCTCAAACTCTCCATCTCTACATCTTCCAGTTTGTTATACTGGTCCTGAGAGATGAAGATCGCTTTTGCCTCGGAATGCCTGATAATATGACGAATCTCATTTGCATGGAATTCTGGAAGGATTGGAACAGCGATTGCTCCAAGTGTTGTAATCGCAAAAAATGCAATACCCCACTGAGGTTTGTTTTCAGAAATTATAGCAACTTTGTCGCCTTTTACGATTCCTCTTTTTTGTAATATCTTTGAGATAATATCCACTTTTTCCCCAAATTGCCTATAAGTAATTGGATCACCACCTACCATTGAAAGCGCAATATTGCTTCCGTATTGTAAGACACTGTTTTGAAGTACATTCTTGAAGGTTTTTTGTTCATTTTTTTTCATGTTTATCCTTATTTGTCCTCATGTAGCGAATAAATTTTACAATTAGATTTGTAAACACATGCGAACACAGCACATCAAGTAAAAAAGGAACATATCCTGTCAATTTAAAAATTATTAATATTTTACTTGCAGTAAAAGTGCGGATCTGGCAAATTTGAGTATCATAAAAATCATGAAAAAAATGAATTTAAACTTTTTACTGGCTAACACATCTAAGATAATAAACGAAAATTGAAAATGGATTCTATTCGGCTTAATCAACTGATTGAAGAAAATTATCAAAAGATCTTTTTACTTGCATTAAAGATGTTGAAAAATTATGAAGATGCGGAAGATGCAACACAGGAAATTTTTTTGAAAGTCTATGAAAATATTAGTTCATTTCGACAAGAAGCAAAGTTCACGACCTGGATATACAGGATCGCATTGAACCATATTTATTATATGAACACAAAGAGAAGTAGAGAACTCAACCAGTTTCCGGATGCCCACGAACTGCGTACAGAGATGAATGAAAATCCCTCATCTGTACTTCAGGAAAAGGAGCTTTTTGAATCACTGGAAAAGGTTATTGATTCTCTTTCTCCACGCCAGAAGGAAGTCTTTGTAATGCGATATTATAATCAGCTTCCTTTTAAAAAAATCGCACAAGTGCTGGGAAAAAGTCTGGGAACCGTGAAAAGCAACTATTTTTTTGCTATGCAAAAGATAAAAATTAATTTACAGGACCAAAACCTGATCGAATTTCAGGAGTAACTATGAAGTGTATAAATAAAAATATTTTTCTCTATTATTTGAATGATGAGATTTCATCACGAAAGAAAAAGCAGATCGCTGCTCATCTTTTAGAGTGTGAGCATTGCAGAAAACATCTTGCAGAATGGGAAAAGGTTTTGAATATTACCCAAAACTATATTGATCAAGATGTTAAAATTCATCCTGCACCTCCCCACGCTCATATCACACAGCAATTTGGAAAAGTTCCCCCAAAGCCAGACAACCTATTCTGGATAAGATACTGGACAAAGCCGGCACTCGCAACTGTTGCAGTTCTCTTTGCATCACTGATGATCTTTTTCCTTTCTCCTCGATCAGTACCCACACTGCAGGAAAATTATTATGTTATCGACAATGTTGCATATACAGAAACTATCTCCTTGAGCGATGTTTACCTTAACGATCTTGAAATAATGTATCTTCAGGAAATATATGAAAACGAAGAATTGACAGATGATATTCTTTATGGTGATTGGCTGTATTATGAAGATGTTCTGGATAATCTTGATCAGGATGAATTACAAGAATTAATAAATAAAATGTATGATAATAGCGTAACATAATTTAGGAGTTATAATGAATAGAAAAATTTTACTACTTGTTGCAGGTATGTTGATATTTTCTACAGTTGCGTTTACTCAGCTGTGGGGATCACACCCTATGGGCGAGAATAAAAAGATCATTATGCAACTGCGGAATCTTGAGCTGCTGAAAACTCTCGATCTCACTGAAGAACAAAGCATGAAAGTGCTTCCAATCATTAAAGATATTGATAAAC